>Ga0209367_1000015_pt1 | contig 99907 bp, 88 predicted proteins | sample WorMetLIZISLAND2_FD_187412 | JGI IMG/M metagenome (GOLD analysis project Ga0209367, IMG submission 187412) | Marine gutless worms symbiont microbial communities from Max Planck institute for Marine Microbiology, Germany - Olavius geniculatus... ...
GATCCCCACTATCGATATGATGATTATCCTCATTATGAGGCTTTCCGGAATCCGGCTACGCAGAACCAAATCATGGGGACTCGAAGACATCGCCTTAAATTAATCCTTTAAATGGTAGATAGACCCGAAAATATATTTGTCGTTTTAATCTCGGGGACAAAAATAGATTCGGCTGAACAGGCGGATGGTCTCGATATGGGGGCAGACGGCTATATTGCCCGGCCGATTACGAATCGCGAGCTCTTGGCGAGGGTCAACGCAATGGTACGGATATTAAAGGCTGAACGAGAGCGAGATCGACTCATCGTCCAACTCGAAGAGGCGCTTGCCAGGGTTAAAAAACTGAGCGGACTTCTTCCCATCTGCGCCGGATGCAAAAGAATTCGAGATGATAAAGGGTATTGGAATCAGATTGAATCATACCTCAAAGAGCACTCGGAAGCTATAATGAGCCACGGCATTTGTCCGGAATGTGTTAAAAAATATTACCCGGATTTGGATGTCAACGGTGTTTGAAATTGATGATGGAGGCAATCGTAAGAATGACCGCCTGTACCGAAGAATCGAAGATACCGCCCGAGAGCGTCTTTGGCAGATTCCCGGATCGCACGGATGCAATCAAGGTGTTTTGCGATAACAGCCCGACCATTAGAGAGATTTGTGCCGACTACGAGCAAATCGTCGCTTGGATAAAGAAATTTCAAGATTTATCCTTAAATTAGAATCGCTCGCTGCAATGGAAGGCCAACTAAGGAATTGCCAGCCTGAACCATAAAAGCTCGCGTGACTTGGTATGAGTGAAAAAACCAAAATACTTCTGGTCGAAGACGACGCAGATATTCTCTTTGCCACTGCCCGGGCCCTAAAATCTGCGGGATACGAGGTTCTGGAGGCATCATCGGCCAAAGCGTGTTGGAAAGCAATCGAATCGAATCCTCCGGATCTGCTGCTCCTGGATGTGGTGCTTCCCGATGCTGATGGGCGCGAGCTTTGCTCGCAGCTAAAGGAGGATCCGGATTTGGCGGGGATTTTCGTTGTTTTGTTATCCGGCACCAGAACGTCCGCCAATGATCAGGTCAAAGGGCTCGACCAGGGCGCGGATGGATACATCGCCAGACCCGTCTCCAATAAGGAACTATTGGCCAGGATCCAAGCGATGGATCGCATCCGGCGGGCAGAGGGCGCTTTGCGAAAAGCCCATGACGAGCTCGAAATGCGCGTGCAGAATCGTACCGCTGAGTTGGTCAATGTAAACGAACGGTTGCGGCAGGAAGTAAATGAGCGCAAACGAACGCAAGAAGATCTTAGCAAAGCGCTTTCTGAGGTCAAACGGCTGCAGAAACTGCAGGAGGCAGAAAACATCTATCTGCGTGAGGAAATCAAGCTGGAACATAATTTTGAGGAAATCATCAGCCAAAGTGATGCGCTCAGAGAAGTTCTCTCCAAAGTGGAACAGGTGGGCCCCACCGACACGACGGCCTTAATCTTAGGGGAAACCGGCACCGGCAAGGAGCTTGTCGCCAGGGCAATCCACCATGCCAGCATTCGAAATAAAAGGCCCCTGCTAAAAGTGAATTGTGCCACCCTACCGACAAACCTCATTGAAAGCGAATTATTTGGCCACGAGAAGGGGGCGTTTACCGGAGCGATGAGGAAGCAGGTCGGCCGCTTTGAAGTCGCTGATGGCGCCACCCTCTTCATGGATGAGATTGGTGACTTGCCCTTTGAGGTTCAGGCCAAGCTCCTGCGGGTACTCGAACATGGAGAGTTCGAACGATTAGGCAGCTATAAAACCATCAAATCAGACGTTCGCTTAATTGCCGCCACCAACCGAGATCTTGAAAAAGAGGTCCAAAATGGACAATTCCGCAGAGATCTTTGGTTTCGCTTAAACGTTTTTCCCATAACCATACCGCCCCTCAGAAAAAGAACCGAAGACATTCCGCTGCTGGCTGAGCACTTAATCGCTAAGCAGTGCAGGCGTTTGGGTAAAAAAAATAAGAAAGTTTCCGGGACATCCATGGACTCCCTGATGAGGTATACCTGGCCGGGCAATGTCAGAGAGCTGGAAAATATAATTGAACGTGCAGTTATCGCAAGCCATGGCCCGACATTGTATTTGAAGGAAATACTTGGGCCCGCCGGTTTTCATGCGGCAAGAAGAACCCGGCAAAAAACCATGGCAGAAATCGAGCGGGATTACATGATCAATGTCCTCGGGGAATGCTATTGGAGGATTGAAGGCCGGAATGGGGCCGCAAAAATCCTCGGTCTGAATCCGAACACCTTGCGGGGACGAATGCGAAAGCTTGAGATACGGCGACCCAAAAAACGTTCCGACAACCACCATATTTAACTGTTTCTGGTAAATTAAAAAAACAACTGTCTCCTCCCATCCTGGACTGTGAGGAACTCTGCCTTTGAAAACACCTCCCCGCCATCGCAATATTACTGTCAAAAGATTAATCTTGGATGCTTATCAGTTTGTTCGGGCTCAATCATTCATCACAAAACGATTCGGCAAACAGTTTCTGCCAAGCCGCGAATATGCCGAAATCGACATAACCTACAATTGCAACTTGAAATGCATCAACTGCAACCGGTCGTGCTCTCAGGCCCCGAGTAACTTGGAAATATCTGTTGCAGATGTAAAGAACTTTATTAATCAAAGCATTAAAGATAAAATCGGATGGAAACGGATCCGAATTCTGGGAGGAGAGCCAACTCTCCACAGTGGTATTTTTGACATCATCAACCTATTGACGGATTATCAGAAGGATTTCAATCCCTCAGTAAGATTGGTGCTTGGCACCAATTTCTATGGCAATCATGTTCATCGGGTGCTGGATAAACTGCCCGAAACGGTTATCATCAAAAGTACATTGAAAGTTTCCCGCGTGAATCTTTTCAAACCTTTTAATGTGGCACCTGTTGATACCAGGTTTAACCGATTTTCAGACTACACCTGCGGTTGCCGCATTATCAAAGAGTGTGGTTTGGGATTAACGCCCACGGGCTATTACATGTGCGCCATAGCCGGCGGTATTGACCGGATCTATGGTTACAATCTGGGAAGAAAAAAATTACCGGATGAATCTGATTCATTTTCAGACCAGATGTCCGCTTTCTGCAGATTATGCGGTCATTTCGGCTTTCAGTGGCCAACCAGAAAATCAAGGCAGTCTAAAGCGTGGCGCATGGCCTACCGGCGAATTTAGGAATTTAGGAATTGAAGGAATTCTATCTCTTTTAATTTAGAAATCTTATCCTTTAATCCCTCAATCCCCCAATTCCTCAATCCCTCAATTTGGTACAATTAGACCTGGATAATGTCCAAAAAGTTAGCTCACATTAAATATAAGTTTTGAGAGATGTATTATGAGGGATCTGAAAATATTACATGTCATCGGCCAAAGACCGGAGATGACCGGAAGTGGGATCTATTTTGAGTCGATTATTAGAGAATCTCAAAAACATGGTTTTCTGAACTATTGGATTGCGGGAGCGCCTGCCGGCCAGGTTCATCGCTCCAAGGAAATGGTTAAAGCCAATGGTTTTTTCGTTTTTTTTGAAACGGGTTCGCTCGATTTCCCAGTTGTTGGTATGTCGGATGTTATGCCCTATAAAAGCTCACTTTTCAAAGAGCTAAGAGGCAAACGCCTGAATTCTTATAAATCGGCGTTCAGCCAAGCGCTTCAAAACGCAGTTAACCAATTTGATCCGGATATCATTCACACGAATCACCTTTTCCTGCTCTCGGCGTTGGTAAAAAAGTTATTTCCGAATTTGCCCGTCGTGGCAACCTGCCACGGCACGGACATGAGACAATACAATAACTGCCCTCATTTGAAATGCTTTGTAAATCGCTATTGCCGAGACCTGGACCGGGTCATTGCTCTGACGAACGATCAGAAAACGGATATTAGCCGTCTGTATGGAATCCCGCCCAATAAAATTGTGGTTGTTGGCGGCGGGTATGATGATACCTTATTTACCCGCACGCCAAAATCTGCAGCCGGAGCGGCTCAAATCCTCTATGCCGGCAAGTTTAACAGGAGCAAGGGCCTGCCCTGGCTGCTGAGGTCGCTTGCGAAAATACAGAATCATGACTGGCACCTTCATTTGGCCGGGAGTGGTGATGGACCGGAATTTAGAGATTGCCTTGACCTTGCAAGCAGATTGGGATCCAGGGTTACCAACCATGGTTATGTCAATCACCGTAGATTATCGGAGCTCATGAAAACAGCTCATATCCAGGTGCTTCCCTCGTTTTTCGAAGGACTGCCCCTGGTGCTGTTTGAGGGCCTGGCATCCGGATGCCGAATCATCACCAACAATTTGTCAGGTTTTAAAGAGATCTTCGGAAAGGCTAAGCGCGACACAATCGATCTGATCCAATTGCCACCCCTTGAAACCATTGATCGGCCCTATCGCAAAGATGAGATCCAATTAGAAAATGCGCTGTGCAGTAGCATCCTCGACATGATTGCTGCCGTAAAAAAATCGCCGGATTTTGATGATCCTCAGGCTGAAAAAATTGCGTCAGATTATACCTGGGCGCGTGTTTTTGAACGTACATTACCCGTTTACAAGGATGCGCTTGGCTGGCGAGCTCGTTTCGACTTGCCCCCTTGAAAAACGGGCATTATTTTTAAACTTATCAAGGGTTAGCTCTTTTTGATAAACCTTTGCGGAAGAAATCTTTTTAAACCCAACCCGGATAAACCCAACCCGGCGAAGCCGGAAATGAATATTGATTATTGAATATTGAATATTTGAGGTATGCTATCGATTTTAATGTAACTCTGTTATCTATACTCAAATCTTACGCAAACATGATGTGATTTCAATAAATAGACACTAAATGAGTAGCCACAAAGACACTAAGACACAAAGAAAAAAGTTTTAAGAAAAACTTCGTGTCTTGGTGTCTTGGTGGCAAAAATCTTTATTTTGACAAATCTTTCGCAAACATGATGTGATTTCAATAAATAGGCACTGATAACAACAATCAAGGGCAATCATAATGTTTAATTATCCATATCTAATTGAGTTGCTGTCACCGAAAAAAACGAAGGATGATCCACCTAAAGCTCTCCTCGATAGATTTGCCGATCGCTACCAGAAGATTATTGATGCGGGATGCGGTGTATCGATACCTGATAACCCTATGGGTCAGCCCAGGTTGGGTGCACTCGAGAATTTTGATCTCAAAGACTTGTCCATTGATTCCGAGAAGATTGTGATGAATTTGAATACATTTCATACTAAAAGTGAACTTGACGGGATACTGCAAAGGGCTGCTGAAGCTAACTTGAAATACATTCTTGTTGTCAGGGGAGATGGCGGCCCCCTGTTGTCCAAGCTCGATGCCCAAAGTATCGGTGGCAACAAAAGCGTGGCCACCTCCATTGATTTGATCCGGTACATTAACACGGAATATTCGGACCAATTCATAATCGGTGCCGCGTTCAACCCTTATAAGCCAATGCCTTTTGAGCTAAATCGAATGGAGCAAAAGGTAGCTGCCGGGGCTAAGTTTGCAGTTACCCAACCGATAATCGGACCGGACGAAAGTGTTGAATCGCTTAAAGAATTAAACATTGCAGTCGTTGTAGAAGCCTGGATGTCAGAAAATATTGACTTACTTTATAGAAGTGTCCGAAAAGAAAAAGATGAAAAGGCTGAAAACTATGATCCCATTGAGAACCTGAAAACACTCCACGAATTTTATCCGCAATGCAGTGTCTATCTGTCAATGCTTAGTTTCAAACAGAATTGGAAAGAAATATTACCAAGACTTTCAACCTAGAATCATCGAGAGGCATCCAAGTGAAGCAGCCTGAAAATCCTGAATCCGGTCCGCGTGTGGCCGAGATTATCGAAAATCGCTCACCCGCCGGGCGGCAAGATCTGGTCCAGGGTTGGCACAACCTGCTGAAGAAAATTCTTCATCAAATGACACCCTATATGCGGGAAGGCCACCTGATTACCTTTCGTCGAATGGATGCGCATGAACGTGAAATCTTCGCAAAACTCAGTCAAACCGTCGACGTGCCGAACGACGTCGGCGCCGTCTACATGCCGCCGAGCGTGCGTTTTCAGATGATGTATGATCGACCGGAGAGTGAAACCCAGCCGGTTCCTGACCATTCCCCGGATAATCCACCGGATGAAGGGATTGTGCTGGCCTGCCGGAAATCCGATTTCAATGTAATCATCAATGCCCTGCTAGCCAAACCGCCTTTCGCACCGGCAGTCGATGTCTATGACGACGGACAGCTGCTGGCCGGATATGTGTACAACACCATCGATGAGTGTATCGGAGAATTGGCAAAGGTTCTGCAGATCCATCTGCATTCGGAGACCCGCCAAGAGTAAAGCATCCGAGCCCGGAGAGCCCGGCAATGATTTCATTCCACTAGACCCAGTCCTCCTCCGGCGGATCTGCGACATTCCAACCTTCCAGTATTCCATCATTCCGGTCCCGCTGGCAGCAGGATTCACTGCAGAGCCGATTGCCTCTGACCCCCGTAAAGAACACGGGATCAACGACTGGCCCAGAAGTCCAGGTTTTCTGCGACAAAACCAATCGGATTCTCTAAACCGTATATCCGAGAAACATCTCTCCTATTCCCAAGTTCCCTCGCATACGTGACATGGATAACCTCTAAAGTTCATTGAATGTTGATCCGATATTAGATTTACGTTTCGGTTTGCAGCTTCCCGTTGCGGCAGGAAAATAAGATGAACAAACCCCGCACAATCAAATCCATGGCACATAAAGGAAAGTTTCGGTACCAACTCGGTTTTTGGATCAGTGCGATCGGCCTGGTCATTGCCATCGGCCTTATCTACTTCCCCCAAGAGTTTAATGATAAGACCCGTTGGGAAACCCTGTATTACACGCTCAGGCTGTTTATTTTTGAGCATGGCCACGCCAGTTTTCCGACCAGAATTCCGCTCATTTTGATATATTTTATCGCACCTTTGATCACACTGTCGGGCATCGGCACGGCTGTCTCTTACCTGTTAAGTTTTTCACCGCTTTTGAAAATACGATGGATGAAAGACCATGTTATTGTTTGCGGGATGGGGCGTACCGGCAGATTATTTGCCAACGCCCTTAAATCGGCCCGAATTAATGTCATCGGGATCGATCTTATTCACAGCAGTGATCTTGAGGATTGGCAGGAACATGATAATATTTCCATATTGACGGGAGACTTCCATTCGCAGGCAATGTTGAAAAAAGCCGGCCTAAAACGCGCCAGGAGTGTCATTTATACTTCCGGAGATGATCTTGCCAATCTGGAAGGCGCTCTGGCCGCTTATGGGTTGATCGGCAACAATCAAACCATACCGCGCCTGATTTGGACGCAAATTACCGATGAGAAAATGGCGGATACGGCCCGCTTTTTTCTCCGAACATCCGATAATATCGGCATCCGGCTCTTTGACACCTATCGAATTGCCGCAGAAAAGATGATAAATAAGCATTTTAGCCATGCCAAGCGCAATGGCGTCCGGCACGTCGATATTATGGGATTTGGAAAATTCGGACGCGATCTGCTGGAAGTTCTTATAGCAGATCTCAGTGGTCACACCCCCCTCAAAATTCGAGTAATCGACGTCAAAGACTCCGAATCTGAGGTCATGGGACTGGCGACAGAATTAGCATACGCCGAACACGTCGAATTCAAAAAGGCGGATATTCGTGACTTGCCGGCCCTGTATCATAAGGGTAAAGCGTCCTTTATCTGCACCGATGATGATTTGAAGAATCTCACCGCGGCAATGTCTCTGGCTCGCCGGTATGAGACCGATCATATCTATGTTCGAATGTCTCAGTGGCCGCTGGCTGCGGTTTCCGAGCACATCGGAGACAAGCACGGCATTAAATTTATTAATATCAGTGAATTGGTGCTTGAAGGGATTACGCATCTGCCCGGTGTTTTTCAGGCAGCCGCGACCGATGACATTAAAAGGGTTGTATCGCCAGAGTTTGAAAGACAGGATAATTTAGCCGGCTCGGCTCCCAAGCAACCGGGAAAAATATACGAGCGTGACCCAGTGAGCGCTAATGCCGCTGAGCGGGAGGCCTCAGGCAGCCCCCTGGAAAGAGGCAAGACGACTGGCACTACGATTTAAATCCGAAATCCGAAGCACGAAACAAGTTCCAATGATATAAATACCAATGACACAAACATCTCCGATCCAATGGGGAATTGTAACGGATTCAGCATCCGGATTAAAGATCTTCCGAAAAACACCGATATCCTGTAACATAAAATGATTACAGCAATTACAAATTTTAAGTAACTGAAGATGATTCACGTCAGAAAAAGGACCAATTGATGAGAGACTTGCGCGACCAAACGTTTTCCTGGAAATGGGTCTTCATCAGTATGGCTGTCTTCATCGGTATTGAACTTATTTTAGGCAGCATTGTAGGTGGTATAATTGTCGGCCGTTATAAGTCCATCAGTTTGGGATTTCTGCTCCAGGGTCTGCTGCACCTAGCCAGTTTCTTCGTTGGCGGTCTGGCCATCGGTTTGTTTTCTCCCGGTATTCGGATTAGAGAACCGGCTGTCGGCGCCTTCTGCTCAGTCGCCCTCATGCTGGCAATGAGCCTTTTTACGCCATATGCCTTCATTCGGTTCAGTCTGAATAAAATGCTGCTGGGAGGCGCAATTGCTTTCGGTCTCGCACTGCTGGGTGCGCGCATCGGCGAGCGACTCTCGAGCTCAAAGCAACAGTAAAGAATCCAAGGCCAGAGTGCCCGGCTTTGATTTCACCCCTGAGGAGTGGAGTTTACTTTAGACGCCTAATGGAAGAATGGAATGGCGGAATAGTGGGAGAATGGGGCTCAGCACCAAAATCGACCATTGTTGGGTTTCGATTATTGCAAAATTGCCGATAAAAGGTAGGTTGGGTTGAATGCAACGAAACCCAACAAAACCTGGTGTAAATTCAACCCAACCTACAAAACTAATGAACGTCCAACATCGAACGCCCAACATCGAATGTCGAATAATGTATTCTATCTATATTAAAACGACTGAGCGACGTGTGGGGTCGTAGCTCGAAGAGCGAAGCCCCAAGCGATTCCACAATTCGTCAATCGTCAATCGTCATTCGTCATTTCATAAGAGACAACCGCCGCAAAGCGCTCAAATGCAACCATGACACGGGACATAGAGCTACGCCGCAAATGGACCTTTCGCGCCCACGGGAAGCAAATGGTTTTTTTTAAAAAATCCTTCGAGAGTGATATCCATGTGTTGACGAAAGCGTTTCTCTGGGCGCTTTACCTCCCACAATATCCGGATTTGGCTGTAGAAATCCGGATTGGGGGTCGTTACAAACCGGACCTCGTGCAAACTTCGGATGATGGAATGCCCATATTTTGGGGCGAAGCGGGGCGGGTCAGTCAGAGGAAAATTCACGATCTAATATACCGCTACCGCGCTACCCATTTCGTGTTTGCCAAATGGAATATGAAATTGGAACCTTTTGAAAGAATGATCAAAAAGGAGACAGACCTAGTTCGCCGCACGGCGCCGGTTGAGCTCATTTCCATTCCTGGCGACAGCGATGAACGCTTCATTGGCCCGGACGGCAGGATTAGGATAGCGTTCAAAGATTTGAAACGGTTACGTTTTTGAAAGCCTGCTTACGGTCACCAATACGCTGAACCCGGCTCGCCTTTGAATGGACCGGCGATCTCGCCGGTAATCCATCCACCGTAGAATTTTCCGGGCTGCGGTCGCACCCGCTCACCGGAGACATAGCACGCTAAAATGGCCGGGTAGAATGAAACATAATCGCGTATCGGCTCAAACGCCGGTGTAGGGTCGGGATAGCTCCAGCCAACGACGCGATGCTTGGGATCTATCGCCAGGGCCCAGTATTTCGCCGATCCTTTCCACTCGCATACCGAACTGCCCGGAGCCAATGCTAACAATTCCCACTTCACATCTTCCGGCGGAATATAAAATGAAGGCGGGTGGGCGGTTTCCAGCACGCGATAAGTGCGGCTGGATGTAACAACCAATTGCTCATCACTAAACACCTCAACCAGGCGGCCATCCGGTGTCAGTTCAGGGGGTCGCGGATAGTCCCAAACCGACTCCTGGCCCGGTCCCGGAATATCTGCGAAATCCGGTCTTTTCTGTCCGCGGAATTGCCACATTCAAACGGCCTCCCTTCCTCTAGTGCCTATTTATTGAATTCACATCATGTTTGCGAAGGATCTATCTACAAAAAATTTTGGCCACCAAGACACCAAGACACGAAGTTTAAGTTTGGTAGACTTTTTTTCTTAGTGTCTTCGTGCCTTTGTGGCTATACTTTCCGATTTATCGGGGTTGGGTCTTTGAAATTTGAGATAATTGAACAAAGACAAAAAGTGAAAGAAAATGGCATAGGGCACCAGAAACAAGGGAATCATTCCGGTTGGGAAATAGATGTTCCTGTTCTCGATGGCCGGAAAAAAGATTTGCACCGGCACCGGTGAGGAGAAGAAACCGAAGAAAAAGGCGTTTAAGAAATCCGCCATACCGATTACGATAATAATCACAATCATGTTGCCAGGTATGCGTTCACTGTTTCGGTTTAACAGTAAAACCGCTATGGCAACCGTACCGACAAGCAAATCGCCGATACCTGCGGGATACGCAAAAATGCCGGGGATATGACCCATTGCCATTTCGATCAGAAACACGCCTCCGATAAGCCGAAAAATCTGCAGACCAACCAGCCACTTTTGTGACAATTCCCGGCTCAAAAACCAGTCCCGCTGCCAATATAGGATCAAACTCGGCAAGACCCATGCCGCGGGCACGATAAGATTGCCCGGCACGCCGAGTTTGCCGGGAATTTGTCCCAAACATACCCAGAACATGAATGCGCCCCAGAGCAAGAAAGTACAACCGATCTGCCATCCTTTCCTGGCAGACGCGCCGCTGAACACGTAGGTCGCCATGACATAAATGGGCGTAACCATGATCGTACCGACCACGATGACGACCGACAGAAAATGAGCATCCAACATCTCGTACATTGCTTCACCAAAAGCGTTCAGAGGTTCAAGGTTCAAACCTAAATGAGCGAAAAGCGCTCATTTTGAAGTTATTAGTTATTTGTTAATCGTTATTAGAATTGATTGAGTGCCTGATTTTATATTTCTTCCATCAGCGAGATATCAAAGACAGATTTTATTCCTTTTTAACCATTAACGAATATCCAATAACGCATAACTTCTAATTGGTCTTTAACTCTATTGGGGTTCAACGTTCCAGGTTATGTTAATTTTACTCTTTAGTTTTCCCTATCGGTATTTTCCCTGCCAGCTATGGATTTTTTGGTTTTTGATCTGAAATTGATACTCAATCGGCGGTTCCGGTGATGACCATCCTTGAGGCCAGAATAAACAGTGCACGATTTCCTTGCCGCCCTGCTTAAATGCTTTTTCAACTTTATATTTTCCGCCCCATATGTCTCTCTCGGCAAAGGCGACAACTTCATCAGGTCCGTTAAATCGCATGCCGGCGATATTGACGGACACCTGATCTGAAAAACAGGCACCCAAAGCCCTACTGTCATTCTCCGCTGCGGCGTCAAAAAAACAGCGAACGGGACGGGACAAGATGTCTAAATTGCTGTCTTTGTCGAAGGTTTCGAAATCTTCGCCATAGGCAGTAAAAGAGGAAAATAAAGAAATCAGGATAATCATTGCACAATTCTTGGCGCTCATAGCTTTCTTCCGATCAGAATCTGGGTTTTACACGATAATTCGTGGGAGTGTGTAAACTTCCGACTCGAGCAAAATAAGGGGGCAGGTGTGTATCCCCCATAATCCAATTATGCCGGAATAAATCAGCGATTGCCAGCTGAGTAGAGGGCATGAGGTAATCTCCTGGAATGCGCCCGGATTGTGCTCTGCCAGCGGCCGCTGGTTTATTACAGGAACATACCGCCGGATGCTTCCAACCGCTGTCCATTCACCCAGCGGGCATCCTCCGAACACAGGAACGCCACCACGCCACCGATATCATCGGGGACACCGACCCGTCCCAGCGCAGTCTGGGATGCAATCATTTCCTTGATCTGGGGCATGGCATCAAAACGGGCTTTGTTAAAATCGGTTTCAACGGCGCCGGGCGCAACGACATTGGCCGTAATCCCCTTCGCTCCCAGCTCTTTGGCAAGATACCGGGTATATGTTTCGATTGCGCCTTTCATCGAGGCGTAGGCACTGTAACCGGGCAGCGAGAACCGCGCCAGCCCGGAAGAAATATTTATGATCCGTCCGTTGTCATTCATCAGCGGAATGGCCTTTTGCGTAAGGAAATACACGCCCTTGAAGTGGATATTGAATAAACTGTCAAAAACCTCTTCGGATGTCTCGTCAACAGTGCCATGGCCACCAAAGCCGGCATTGTTGATTAGAAAATCAAACTTGTCTCTGCCCCACTTATCCTTCAAGGTACCGGATACCCGGTTCATAAATTCATCGAAAGACTTGATGTCTCCAACATCCAGTTGAAGGGCGACGGCCCTTTGGTCTTTGGCTTCGATTTCCGAAACCACGGAATCCGCCTCATCGTTGTGACTATGATAGGTAATAATTGAATCTGCGCCATAACCAGCCAGGCGCAATGCCGTGTTTTTTCCCAAGCCCCGGTTGCCACCGGTAATCAGGGCTATCTTATTGCTGAATTTCATTAATTACTCCTCTCCAAGTTTGGATTGCCGTCGATGTACTTCAGGTTAAATTTAAATTGATCGATTTGCCAATTATCACCGTTTTTGACCAGGTGAAAGTTGTAGCTGCCGACGAAGGTACGCGTATTTTGATCGGTTTTGTTCGGCAGATAATGCGAAGCAATCCCATAGCAGAAAACGGTGGCTTCGGTTTGATTGGTGTCGACGATGAAATTCCCGGCCTGATGATGAATTGCTTTCAGGGGTTTTAATCCTTTCTCCCATGCAGTGACGATTTCCTGGGGGGTAAGGTCAACCGGCTCCCCGCCAACCATCGAGGTCATATCAAACAAGACTTCAGCGGCAAACAATCGACTGACCGTATCCCAATCCCTGTTATCGGTGCTAATGAACAGGCGCGTAACGACTTCCCTTACTTCCTCTTTTTGCAGCAGGTCATGGTACTTTCCCATCATCTTGCTTTCAGGTGATCGGGTGCCGGAAACATTCGAGCAGGCGCCGACCAACAGACCCAAAAAAATTGTAATTGCCACCATTTTTCTCATAACATGACCTCCTTTTGTAACCTGATTTCAAACCACCAAACAATACGCTGGCCAATCTCGAACAATTGATCCCCCATTTGCGGATGGTTTTTGCGTGCGAGATTCAGCTGGTAAACAGGCTTTTTAGGGAACGGGGTAAGCCATTGGATTCAGCAACACTGCGGATGACTGGTTTCATCAGACGATAAAGGATCAAAACTAACAACGGACTGATCATTAACCATACAATCACAGCGTAGACAGTTAAATCCCAAAGGCCGGCCATACCGCCCCAGAAATCGTTTTTCAGAAGATCGAGAATGTTCTCCTCGATCATCGGCGAACTCCGGTCGCCAAACAACCAATTTCCAGCTCCGTAAAACGGCGCCAGTAGAGCAATTTGCAGCGGGTAAACCAAGTAGTTAACTGCTTGAATGGCCGGAAGGTTCAGTCGCATCAAGAGGGCGGCGATTGCACACAATAGAGTCGTCGATCCAATGACTGGGAAAATGCCCAGCACGGCTCCCACCGCGATGCAGAGAGAAATCTTCTTTACGCTCATCCCCGAGCCAAGAAGCATCTTTACCAGTTTGAGAACTTTTATCTTAGCTGAATTGACCATTTTGAGTACTGATAATTTAATCCACGTTACTTATAATCATAATCACAATAAAAGGAATTACACTGCTTTTTTGGCATTTCTATTGAAATTTTTCTTCGGTCGTGTAATTCATTTTAAAATCAAATTGGTTGATTGGCCCTAAACCGAATCCGCTTGAGGCGGAGAACCATAGAAAATCAATCACGAAAGCACGAAATGATGAAACCACGCTATGATCCTTATCAGGTATTTCGGTCAAGCAAAACACCGGCCGGTCTTTACGCTCGCCAGAAATGGCTGGGAGAGGCCGACAACCCGGAGTGGAAAACTGATTTCCAGGAGACGGTGAGCACACTATTAGCGGATCAGCTGCCGGATGGATCATGGGCTCACGAGTCGATGCGAACCATTCAGCATTTATTTGGACTTCATCTGACCGTGCGATCGACCACCGAACAGATTGATGCCGCGCTAACCTGGCTATTGGACAAGATCAGCATTGAAAATGAAACCATTCATGTCAGCAGTGAAGAGTTTGCCACCGAGAGCGATCTGAAGGGGCTTCCTTTCATTCCGAGCCGCCCGGATATGCTTTTAGCCGGGGCCAGCCTGTTTATGGCTTCCATTTTCGGTCGCGAAAACGACCCGTCTGTGCTGACCATCTACCGCTGGTTGAGCGACCGGGGGACAAAAAACAATGGCAATTGGTCTGATAAAGCTTCTTCCCACAATATTTTTCGCGCCATGGTGGTGCATCCGGAGTTCGCCGAGGACAAAGCCACTGAACTGGCGGCGGCAACGCTTGCCGCTTCAACGTTTAAAGGCGGTGACGGGGGTAACGAATCTACGTTTTACCAGACCCTGAATGCACTGGCCCATTTAAATTTCCCTCAAACCGAAGCGCAGTTAGGAAAAGCCGTCGAGAGGTTATTTGAAACCCAGAATACGGATGGCTCGTGGAGTCGTTCTCAACCCGAGTGGAACACTTTCCTGGCAGTTCATGCAATGAAAAACAAAGGAGTCATTTGAATGGACGATCGTTATTTTAAAGAGGGCTACAAAGCCGGCCACGTTAGTCCATTACTGATTTGCTCAAATTCTAACTTGTCCGCACAGCTTTGTAGCCAAGAGGAATTATGACATTCACATTCTACCTTAAATTGTATGCGCTAACAATACCCGTTTTCTTTGTTATCGATATCATCTGGCTCGGCGTGATCGCCAGAGGGTTTTACCGGCGCCATTTGGGTTTCATTCTCAGCCCCGATGTCAACTGGGTGGCGGCGATCATTTTTTACTTGATGTACATTGTCGGTATTCTTTTTTTTGCAGTCCGCCCGGCACTGAACGAAGGTTCATGGCAGCAGGCCGTTTTACTGGGCGGACTGTATGGCTTTTTCACTTATGCAACGTATGACTTTACCAATCTGGCCACCCTTAAGGATTGGCCACCGATCATTGTGTTGGTGGATATTCTCTGGGGTGTTTGCCTATGCACGATTGTCAGTGCATTAAGCTTCGCGATTGCCAGATGGTTGTCATAAACCGATCACTGACTGTTTTCCTGAGCTCGGGAAAAGCGCGGGTTGTATTGACCGACTAACTGGTGCCAAACAGTCACCACGCTTTTCCATCAGCAGCAACGAACCCGGAGAATCGATCTCGATTTCCCGATTAGTGCTCTGAAGCATCGGCTTCGGCTTTTGTGCCGTGGATTGTGCCTTCCGGGTGCTCGGGCGGTGTATAGATTGTGTAAAGCCTTAACTCCTTATTGTCCGATGTATTAATTACATTGTGTTCGACACCCGCCGGCACGACCACTGCATATCCTGGTTTGATTTCGTGAGTCTCGCCATCTAAGACGGCTTTCCCTTCCCCTGATTCTACTCTTATAAATTGATCGATATGGCTATGTACTTCGGTGCCAATTTCTTCCCCAGCCTTCAGGCACATCACCACAAGCTGGCTAAGTTCCGAGGTAAAAAGTACTTCGCGAAAATTTTGGTTGTCTGCGGTAACCCTGTTTATTTTATCGATGTAAGATTTCATCGTTGTCTCCTATTCTTAGTCTGCCTTCAATTCCATTAATGGCTTAATTCACCAGTTCAATAATGATGTGTTTCGGTATCAGAACCTGATCGATCACAGTCAGATCGCTTACGCCAAAGAGTCAAGGTGCGCTAAATCCAACTCATCATAGTAATTCAACGACAACGCTTGGTTAGAAAGATTTCAGTTTCCTTATGAATGGAAATATTTGCTTTTTGGACGGAAAATCAATGAGAGAAAAAAACAAGCAAAATGACAGGACAAAACTATAATTTGTTTAATTTTTGAATAATTTTTGTTAAGGCTATTGTGAGGCGCCTCAGGACCATCTGTCCTGCATCCTAAATGCCGGTCAGTTACCGTTCATTTTTGATCTATTGAGGTTCGAGAAGATCCCTTGGTCCGTAATGTCGTCAATCTCAATCAGAGTAATATGAAGTAAGACTTGACAAAAATCAAAATTTGTTTACTATTTGTCTATGTTTATAATTTTTTAGGAGTTACAATGAAGAAAACGTTTTTGGTTTAGCCACAACAACTTTAGTCAAACTTTGTCGAGCTTCTTACACCGTTGCAAATAATAAATCTCAGCCTGATTATCAACAGAAAGGTGTCTAGCATGCAAAACGAAAAAAGAAAAAAAATGATAATGATCGTGGGTGGTCTTTGGCTGGGTTTCATGCTGCTTAACAGTTTCATGTCAACTGCAGCCGTAAAGACTATTCCTTACAGCGAATTTCTGCGTCTTGCTCAAGAGGGCAAGGTTTCTGATGTCGCCGTTTCAGACCGAATTATCCAGGGCAGGATGCTTACAGAGACCTCCTCGTCAGAACAGGGCGACCGCTTCCAAACGGTAAGAGTTGATCCAGATCTCAGTGGTGTGCTGGATCAAAATGGAATTGAATATACCGGGAAAATAGAATCGAATTTTCTTTCAAATCTCTTTTCGTGGATTTTCCCGATCCTTCTGTTGGTCGGTCTATGGTATTTCCTAATGCGTCGCTTTCAGCAACAGCAAGGCGGTTTCATGTCGTTGGGACGGAATAAAGCAAAAGTATATATGGAAAATGATGTCCAGGTGAGTTTCGACGATGCCGCCGGCGTCGATGAGGCCAAGCAGGAGTTGGTGGAGGTAATCGACTTTTTGAAGGAGCCGGAACGCTTTACAAGCGTTGGCGGGCAGATACCGCGAGGCATTCTTCTGGTGGGTCCGCCCGGTACCGGCAAAACACTTCTGGCAAAAGCAGTCGCCGGCGAGAGCAAGGTGCCGTTCTTCAGTTTAAGTGGATCAGAGTTCGTCGAGATGTTTGTCGGCTTGGGGGCTGCCCGGGTTAGAGATCTGTTCAAGCAGGCCAAGGAAAATGCGCCATGCATCATTTTTGTCGATGAGCTCGATGCGCTGGGAAAGGCGCGCGGAATCGGAACGGTTGGCGGACACGATGAGCGCGAGCAGACGTTGAACCAACTGCTGGTTGAACTGGATGGGTTTGATCCCAACATGGGAGTCATTTTAATGGCCGCGACCAACCGCCCGAAGATATTAGATCCTGCCCTGCTAAGACCCGGTCGCTTCGACCGGCAGGTTTTAGTGGACCGACCTGACAAGTTGGGTCGAAGGGACATCCTGAAGGTACACCTGAAAAAGATCAAAGCCGGCGACGATATTGACGCGGATGTTCTGTCCGGTATGACATCCGGTATGGTCGGAGCCGATCTCGCCAACCTGGTAAACGAAGCGGCCCTGCTGTCTGTTAGGAGAAAAAAGTCGCAGGTAGGCATGGCGGAATTCGAGGAGGCGATCGAAAGGGTTGTGGCCGGTCTCGAGAAGAAAAACCGCCTGATCAACCCTAAAGAGAAAGAGATTGTTGCCTACCATGAACTCGGTCATGCGATCGTTGCCATGACGTTGCCCGAAACCGATCCGGTTCAGAAGATCTCCATTATCCCGCGGGGAATTGCTGCCCTTGGATACACCATGCAGGTGCCAACCGAGGATCGCTTTCTAATGAGGCGCACGGAGCTATTGAACCGGGTTGCGACACTGCTGGGCGGCCGCGCAGCCGAGGAGATCATCTTTGATGACATATCAACTGGCGCCCACAACGACCTTTCAAGGGCAACCGACATCGCACGCAGCATGGTCAAAGAATATGGTATGAGCCCAAGCCTGGGTCAGGTGTACCTTGCTCACAAGAAACAAGGGCAGTTTTTGGCTCCTGGAATTGAAAACGGCGGAGACTACAGCGAAATGACAGCCCACCTGGTCGACAAAGAAATTCGGCGTATTATTGAAGAACAGTACAAACAGGCGCTCGATATACTTAGGTCCAATCGAGATATTCTCGAACGGACAGCCGCTGAGCTCTTGGAGAGCGAAGTAATAGAAGGCGACGCGCTCAAGTCACTATTCGATGCCGTTGTAGAGCGCAGCAAAACAAACGGCGCTGCTAATGCTGTCGATGAACAACACGCTTTGGCCGCGTGATTCAAAACAATAAAGTACATTAAGTCGAGTATGAGTAAATAGCGATATTAGAAAAATGGGATTAATGACCAACCCGAAGACTTTTTATTGACTATCTGAAACGAACCGGCCGAACCTGGTCCGGATGGCAAGTGCGGGTCTATTCAAGGCCCAAATATTTCAAGAAAACCAACTCGCAGCAGATACTGCTGCTCATCCATTATATTAAAAGGGAGAAAATCAAATGAAATCAATTAAAGTTATCACCTTTTCACTACTGCTTCTCGGAGTGCCGGGGTTATTATTTGCGGGCAGCTACGGCAGCAAAACAAAATCATCGATGGACATTGTGGATACGGCTGTTTCAGCCAAAAGTTTCAGCACCCTGGTGGCTGCTCTCAAGGCCGCGGACTTGGTAGATGTACTCAGGGGAAGTGGACCGTTTACGGTATTCGCACCGACTGACGCAGCCTTTGCGAAATTGCCGGCCGGGATCGTTGAAAATCTGCTAAAGCCGGAAAATAAGGCCAAGTTGCAGTCAGTCCTGACCTATCACGTTGTACCGGGCCGGTACATGGCGGCGGATGTCCTGAAAATGAGCTCCGCCAAAACCGTCAATGGCAATAGCTTCATGGTAAGCATGATGGGCGGCGACGCCATGGTAGACAACGCCAGAATCGTTAAAACCGATATTATGGCCAGCAATGGCGTGATCCATGTGATCGATTCCGTGATTCTGCCCAAAGACATGTAAATTCCAAAAATACATGGGCCGAGGGTATGTTACCCCCGGTCCATTGTTAAGACCGATAAAGGCGCTTAGCGACACCATATTGATAATTTGTTGTCGATGTTAATCGAGACACTGTATTTCACTAGTGAAAAAGATCATTTTCAAAATTTTATTCAACTATGGGGTTATTTCAAAACAGTCTGATCTTAATTGGACCTCAACCGCGACTGTTTTCGAATCAGCTCTATCATCTCATCCCAACTTGTATCTTCCGAAAATTTCGATGCCCGGTACATCTCTTGATGCGATTCAAAAACATTATCCGGTATCAAGTAATTGGAGATGAATATCGAAAGGCCGTTGGAAGATGAGTCCGCGGTGTGCTTTTCGTAAACAACCACCTTATTTCTGAAAAAATCCACCGCCTCCAGGCATGATGCCGTCAATCGTCGGTCCCGCGTTTGCGCCGCCAATCTTTCAAGAAAATCCTGCAGATCGTAATACTCCAAATTCATGAAACTGGCGTATCGCTGCGTTTTCGATAACACGGAGTGAATCTCATTTAGCAGCATCGCAGAATCATCTCCGGCGCGCAGCCTGTCGTTGATATACCCGGCCACCGCATCCAATCGATCGGCCAGTTGATTCAATGCTTGAGACTCGATAAGTGCCATTGTCGCCGGGTAGCGGCAGGAGTAAGGCTGATTTTGAATATCCTCGAGCGTAAGATCGACCATGTACTGTTCGATAAAGGTGTCGATCGTAATTTTGCCGAAATCAACGGTCGACAACGCTGGATTGGAATGAATGGCCTTGAGTGGTTCCTCAAACTTGATTCCACGGATCTGAAAGCTCCCCGGTGGAGTATTGACAATTCGGATTTCGTCTTCGCTGACGATCAGATATTGGGTCAAGTCCTTTAGGGCATAACCGACCTCGATCATGCCCGTCAAACACGAGAAGAACACCATGGCATCAAATTTCTCGCCGTTCAGGCCCCGTTTAACGGCGTGACGGAAATCCGGCAGGGTCATTATGCTGCCATCCGTTTCATCAGACGAAATTGCCAGGGATTTATGGGGCCCCGGTGTGGTAATTGTTTGAGTGTCGATGATGCCACGCCCATGGGCAAAGGTACCGAAGACGTATCGTTCGGCTTTATATCTGAGGCCTTGTTTGATAAACGACGCCAGAGTTTCAGGTTCTCCTAAATTTTGCTCACCCATATCCTGCAGAACAACGGAATTAATTTCCCCCATGCGGGTATCATGGGTAATATATAATAATTTTGATCCATCCCAGCTCTGACCGTATTCATGATCGCCGCCGGGACGGCCATCAACTAGGGCAACAATATTTATGCTATCTGATGAACCGACGGTTTCCAGCATATCTAGGGTATGCAACACCTCATGGGTCAGATTATTATCGCCGTTCAAATATAGCATAATCGTATATGCTTTGGTCGAATCAATGCCGGAAGGAAAATTGTCCGCCCAAACCGGGAGGATGAAATAATTAAAGAGGACAACAGCAGTGACAGCGACTTTGATGAATCCAAAAATGAGACCTGAAAAGGGTGTTCTTTGAGGTGATCGTTGTTTCGGATTAAACACTAAAGGTGCCCGCCTCCACCGGTATTAGAGAATTTTGCGCGGATCAAATGCGTCACGCAATCCGTCACCGATATAATTGATGCTCAATACAGTCAAAAAAATCATGAAACCAGGGATGATTGCCGTCCAGGGGGCGGCAAATATCTGATCGAGAGCATTCTTGAGCATATTGCCCCAGGTTGCTGTGGGCGGTTGAATACCCAGTCCCAAAAAGCTCAGACCGGACTCGGAAATGATGGCGTCAGCGACTCCCAGGCTGGCGGCCACGATGATGGGTCCCAAAGCATTGGGCAAAATATGGCGGTACATGATCCGACCGGTGCCGGCTCCCAGAACGCGAGCTGACTCCACATACTCCTGGTTCCTGATTTCAAGAAAGGATCCCCGCACCAAGCGAGCAACGTCCATCCAGCCCAAAATTCCGATGACGATCACCACCCGAGCTACCGGCATCTTGTACAAGGCGCCGAAAACCAGGACCACCAACGGATTATCGCTGAAGGGCGGTCGCATGAAGATAATGGCGAATAGGATCAGGACAAAGATCCGGGGAAAAGCCAAGGCAAAGTCGGTAAAGCGCATTAGAAAATTGTCGATGGTCCCCCCGAAGTAGCCGGCGCAGGCGCCGACGAGGGTGCCGATGGTAACGGCCACTAGCATGGCAAACACGCCGACAATCAATGAGACCCGGCCGCCGTGCATGGTACGTGTGAACATGTCGCGTCCCAGTTCGTCGGTGCCGAATGGATGCTGAAGACTTGGGGGCGCCAACATGTTGGTTAAATCCGGCGTTTCCGGGTCATAGGGGACAATTTGATCGACAAACACAACCATCAGGATCATGAGAGTCATGACAATCATCCCGAAGACCGCCATCTTGTGGCGCAGGAATTGCCGCAGGGTGATAAACCACAGTTTATTTTTATGTTCTTCGAAAAAAGCGCTATTTGCCATAGAACACCTGCTAGTTGAAAGTAATGCGAGGATCAAGAATCCCGTAGATGACATCTGCTATCAGGTTGGAGACGACTACCAGAAATGCGATGGCGGCCACGATACCCATGACGATGGAGTAGTCGAACCGGGTGGCCGAGTCCACGAACAAGCGTCCCATTCCAGGCCAGGAATATACGGTTTCGGTGAAAAGGGCACCGGCGAACAAAACCGGTAGATCGATGGCGACCACTGTTACCAGAGGGATCGCCGCGTTGCGGAAGGCATGTTTGTAGACAATGATGCGCTCGTGCAAACCCTTGGCCGCCGCAGTGCGAATGTAATCCTGATGAATAACCTCGAGCATGCTGGTGCGTAAAAAGCGGACATATTTGGCGGCGATCAGGGTGGAGAGGCTGAGCATCGGCAGAAACAGATGGTGCAGGCTGTCGAATATCGAAAATTCTTTTCCCAGCGTATACATACCGCCGCTGGGAAACCATCGTAGCCAAATGCTGAATATAATGATCAACAGCAGGCCCGAATAGTAAACCGGCATCGAGCGACCGACATAAGTCAGGGTTGTGGTGATGTGATCAAAGACGGAATACTGCCGGGTGGCCGATATGATGCCGACCGGAATAGCAATAATCAATGCCAGTATAAGGGAAAATCCGGTCAGGTAAAGGGTGTTCGGCAAACGATCCCAAATTTCATGCAATACCGGGCGCTTGGTGGCAAATGAGTAGCCCCAGTCACCCCGCACAAAGTTTTTCAGCCAGGCCCAATACTGGACCGGAATCGGCCGATCGAGCCCCATCTCATGGCGCAGACGCTGAATGTCTTCCTGGGAGATCTCCGGGTTGTTTTCGTATGCCGCCAGAGGGCCGCCGGGCAGCATTTGCATGAGCACAAACGTGGCAAACGTGATAATGAACATCACCGGAATGGCCGACAACAATCGCCGTAAAAAATAAGTATACCGCATATTGATTCAGACCTATGGTTGAGGTTCAGGGGTTCGGGTTCCAGGTTCACGGTTCAGGGTTCAGGGTTCAGGGTTCAAGGTTTAGGGTTTAGGGTTCAAGGTTTAGGGTTTAGGGTTTAAGGTTTAGGGTATAGGGTTTAGGGTTAAGGGTTTAGGGTTCAAGGTTTAAGGGTTTAAATCCGAATCACTATCTCCCCTCAATTGGGCATTGGTTTTGGGTCATTAGGCCCTTAGCTGCGTTTTTCTGACAACATGTTGTAAGAAACTGAAGGTTTCAGGTGTCAGTGTTTCTGCCGGAGGCAGATCAGGACCTATAACCTCCTATCCCTGACACCCGAAACCTGACACCTGAAACCAAAATCTGATGAGCTTCGCATTGGCTGCCCCAGGGGGCCATTTTTTCCGAGCATAGTCTTGGAAAAACCTTAGACAGTCATCAATTCAGTTTTGCGCAAAAAGCGCAAAATATTTTTTAGTTTCTTTGTAAACCTATGGTATACAGTCATTTACGAAGATAAATTTTAGTGTCAACTTTTTAAAATGGCTAAAAGTTTAATGATCGATTGTAATATAATAGACAGAGCGAAGCGATACCACAATTCGTCATTAGTCATTTGTCATTCGTCATTTCCGGCTTGTCCGGGTTAGGTATTGGGATTTGAAATTTATTTGAATTTTGGTGCTTGAAATTTTTAATTTTATACGATTCGAATCGGTTTCACATTATTTCGGAGATCTTGAACGAGTTCGGACTGCGCGCCGCACTGATTCACCGCAGCGCGCAGCCGTTTTTTTTACCAACCGCTATTCAATGTACCAATCGGCGATGTTCCAGGTTGCGACGGCATCGATGATGCCGTAACCGTTGGGCATCCAACCTTTGACGTTGTTGCGGAAGGCATGGACGTTTACCCGCCGGTACAGGTAGATATGCGGCACGATGTCCGCCACTCGCGCCTGGGCCTTGCGATATGCTTCGGCCCGTTTTTCCATGCTGGGGGCTTTGCCGGCCAATTCGAGCCACTTGTCCAATTCGGCATCCCGGTGGCGAGTGTAGTTGTAGCCACTGCCGCCATTGGCGACGGTCGGGATGTTCTTCGAGTGAAAATATCCTTCGTACTGCTGGTGGGGGTCGATTCCGGGGCCGGTGGTATACATCAGGATGTCGTAGCGGCCCTTCTTGCGGTCGGCATCATTGGACCAGGAGCCGAACAATACCGATGAGGGCACATTCTCAATATAAAACTCGACGCCGACCGACTTCATTTGGGCGACCAAAACCTGCTCTACCATTTCCCGCAGTTTATTGCCGGTGGTGGTGGTGATTTTTAAACGCAAGCGCTGGCCGTCTTTTTGCCGGATTCCGTCAGCGCCCGGCTTCCAGCCGGCCTCGTCAAGGAGTTGCTTGGCCATTGCCGGATTGTACTCGGTCGGCTTAACAGCGGGATTGTGCGCCCAACCGGCGGGAATTTCGGTGGTACCGGGCTGAGCTTTGCCGTACAGGAGTTTGTCGATAACCAACTGCTTGTCAATGGCGTACTGAATTGCCTGGCGTACCCGCAAATCGGCCAGAATGGGATGGGGAAAGTCAGGATTGCCGTTGTTTGGCGCACGCGGTGTGCTGTGATTCATGATGAGTCGTTCGGATACCAGCGCGCTCGACAGTGACAGGGTCACTTCCGGATTTCTTTCCATCATTGGGATCTGAGCCTCGATCAGGTCCCACACGCCGTCGATATCGCCGGCCTGGATCTGGGCGATGCCGACTTCCCGGCTGGGAATAATCTTGAAAAAGACCTTGTCGATCTTGATCTTGTCGGCCTCGCGATAGTGAGGATTTCTGACCATGGTGATGTGGTCGCCTGAAACCCACTCGGTCACCTTGAAGGGTCCGGTTCCCACCGGCATCCGGTTGTAAGGCGCATCATTCATATTTTCAAGATTGCCCAGGATGTGTTTGGGCAAAACCGGTGCGAAACGGGTCAAATAGGGCGCGTAGTATTCTTTGTACTTCACCACCGCGGTATGGTCATCGGGGGTTTCGACCGATTCGATCAATTCATAGCCCGAACGACTTTTGACCAGGTTTTTCGGGTTGACCAGGGCCTCCCAGGTGAACTTGACATCGGCGGAAGTAAACGGCTGCCCATCGCTCCACTTGACGCCTTTTTTCAGTCTGTAGGTGATGGTCAAGCCATCCTTGGACACGCCGCCGTTTGCAACGCTTGGCACTTCCGCCGCCAACACAGGCACATACTCGCCTTTTTCATTGACATCGATCAGGTATTCGGCAAAGGGCCGGTGAACATAGGTGATGACGGTTTGCACGCCGATGTAAGTGTTGAGGTTTTCCGGTTCCTGGTAGATACCCAGCGTCACGACTTTATCTGCCGCATACGCCGCTGGAACACCGATGGCCAAGCAAAGAATGAGAACTGCGAGGGCACTTTTTTTCATCATTTAACCTCCTTTTTAGTAATTGTGTGGTTTAAAACAACTACTGCTTCGGATAATCCGAACCCATCCGTCGAAGTGCAATCCACATGCTGCAACCGCGCTTCCAAAGCACGGTATGCAGCGGTATAACAGCAAATCCGTGAGGCTTAGTCAAGAAAATACTTTATTTTCATCTTTTAATATGGTTTCCATAGAAGCAGCCAGGTTTGACTTAAAAATTTTAAGCCGCTATTGGAGGTACCTGAGACGCCGGATGAAATGGTGGATTGGCGGAACACCAAGCGTCAGAATCGAGGGACCGCCGACCGATAATACCACGTCTGATTGCTTCTTGACAGATCTCCGCAATCGCGTTAGACAAAAGGGGAACGCACGTCAAATGTGCTTACCCGTTAGCGAATTGACGATCTGGCTAAACATGCACAGCAGAACCGACTATCCTTGGCCCGACCCCGAGGACCCGGTCTCCAGTGCGAGAATGAACCCGGTTCAGGAACGGTAGCGCTTATGAACGCCAGCGACGATTATCTGCTTCAGCTTAAAGGCCTGAAAACCCACTTTTTCACCGATGAAGGCGTTTCACCGGCTGTCGACGGTGTGGACTACGAAGTGCGCAAAGGAGAAACCCTGGGGGTGGTAGGGGAGTCCGGTTGCGGCAAAAGTGTGACGGCGCTTTCCATCCTGCGGCTGATTCCCGAACCCCCCGGCGAAATTATTGCCGGCGACATCATATTCGAGGGCCAGAGTCTGCTGTCTCTTTCAAACGAGGAAATGCGCCGCATTCGCGGCAACAAGATATCGATGATCTTCCAGGAGCCGATGACGTCCCTAAACCCGGTTTACACCATCGGCAACCAAATCTCCGAGGCCTTGCGGCTGCACCAGGGCCTGAATAAAAAAGACGCCCGCGACCGGGCCATTGAAATGCTGCAACTGGTTGGCATTCCATTGCCGGAGCGCCGCGTGGATGACCATCCTCACCAACTTAGCGGCGGTATGCGCCAGCGGGCGATGATTGCCATGGCCCTTTCGTGCAATCCCAGCCTGCTGATTGCCGACGAGCCGACAACCGCCCTCGATGTTACCATCCAGGCCCAAATCCTCGATCTGATGGTATCGCTGAAGGCAGACTTGGATACGGCCATCATTCTGATCACTCACGACCTGGGGGTTGTGGCTGAAAGCGCAGCTCGGGTCGTGGTCATGTATGCCGGTAAAGTCGTCGAAGAAGCGGATGTCTACAATATATTCGAAGATCCACTGCATCCTTACACGAGGGGCCTGCTCGACTCGATTCCGCGCATCGACCACAGCGCCCAAAAAAAGAAGCGTCTCCAGGAGATCCAAGGAGTGGTACCAATTCCGTCACAGCTTCCGACGGGGTGTCACTTTCATCCCCGTTGTCCCGAGGTGATAGACGTCTGCCGCCATGAAAATCCGGAGTTGAAGCAAGAAAAAGCGCAACATCAGGTTCGTTGCTGGTTATACGGATAACGATCGCTACACATTTTTTGGCATCCCGGCTAACGATTCACGGAAAGGCATTCTGATCAGCCTAACCGGCTTTCGCTCAGAATTGAGGACATAGGTACCATGGCCGAACGCATACTGGAAATCGAAAATCTGAAAAAATATTTCCCCGTCAAGGGCGGGTTCTGGTCCAAAACGATCGGGCACGTGCATGCTGTTGACGGCATCAGCTTTTACCTGAACAAAGGGGAGACCCTCGGCCTGGTGGGGGAGAGCGGTTGCGGCAAATCGACAACCGGCCGTCTGATTTTAAAACTCCTGGAGCCCACCGCCGGCACCATCCTTTATGAAGGGCGTGATATCAGCCGGTTGGATCGCGAAAAGCTCAAAGCCCTGCGCCGTGAACTGCAACTGATTTTCCAGGATCCCTATGCATCCCTGAATCCTCGCATGACGGTCGGTAGTATTGTCGGTGAAGCCCTGAAAGTTCACAATTTAGGCAACGTTCGCGAAGTTGAGGACCAAACTGTGGCCATGCTCAAGAAAGTCGGCCTGCACGCCGACCAGATGCGGCGCTATCCCCACGAATTTTCAGGCGGCCAGCGGCAGCGTATCGGCATTGCCCGGGCACTGGCACTGAATCCCAAGATCATCGTGGCCGATGAACCCGTATCCGCCCTGGACGTATCGATTCAGGCCCAGGTGATCAATCTGCTACAGGATCTCAAGGGTGAGTTTCAGCTCTCCTATTTGTTTATCGCGCACGATTTGAGTGTGGTCGAGTATATGAGCGACCGGGTCGCGGTCATGTATTTGGGTAAGATTGTGGAGTTGGCGCCCGGCCGTGTTTTGTATGAAAATCCCCTGCACCCGTATACCGAGGCCCTGCTCTCGGCGGTTCCCATTCCGGACCCCCGCTTGGAAAAAAACCGGCAAATCCTGCAAGGAGACGTTCCCAGTCCCATCAATCCCCCATCCGGTTGTTACTTTCATCCCCGCTGCATTTATCGACAGGATCCGTGCTCACGGTTAAGCCCCGAATTCTACGATACCGGCAACGGCCATTTTGTTGCCTGTCCGGTCAGAGCCGGCGGCCAGTTTTTAGAAGATCAGCCTGATCCGTCTTAAACAGCCAGACCCATTCCCGATCAAGTGGCACGACTTACCCCCGGCTATAACCAACACTCCGTTTGACTGGACCCCCGCGACCGGAGGCCGCGCTGAATCCGGAACCTCAATCCGATTCATTCGGCATTTCCGTATCCATATTGTTCAAGGTGCGCCAGAAGGTCTTGGCGATGACGTGCCGGGCATAGGGGACTTGCTCTTTGATGGCCAGCATCAAATCCCCAAAAAGGGCTGGATCCCGTCCCATGGCCCGCAGTAATTGCGGCATCCCGCCGTATTGCTCCCGGAGAACATTCGGCCGGCGCACATGCCGCATCAGCGATGTAACAATAGCAATCCGTAAGCGGCGCTGAATTGTATCGAGGCCGTGTCCGGCCAGGTGTCCTTTGGGATTCACGGCCGAAATTTGCGCGATCAGGTCTTGAAGTGAGGTATTAGGCCGCGCGGCGTCCGAAAGGCATCTTTTTGCCATTCGTTGCCATTCCTGTTTCAGGTGTCCGATGACATCCAGAACTGCAGCCGTCATTTTCATTTCGGCGTCAGCCAAATGGGCGCGGAAATATTTTACCGTCGCATAAAATCGGGGATGGGTGCGAACGGTATTCGATGCAGTTGTGCCGGCGTAATAATGGGCACGGGTATCGGCCGGCAGATCGAATGCCAAGCAGCGCTCGAAATGCTCGTAGAAGTGAATCCGCGCCAACTCCGGATGAAGATTGCAGCCTTCATCGAGCAGACGCGCCAGGAGCTGTTTGGTGAACCGGCGGACATCCTGCTGCAGGATAAAGCGCATTTCACGCCGAATCAGCTCCTGGCGGGTCGCCTGAGCGGACCGCCTGCTTTGGGCTGAAAAATTTTGAGATCTTTTCATGATTCAAATCGATTTTACGATTGAGCCCCGAAGGTCCAGTATAATGGAAAGAGAAGTTAAAATACTTTATTTGGAATCACAAATTCATTGTGAATCAACCAGTTTCGTGCTAACCGTCCTTTGTTTGCCAAATGCCGAAAGCCCCCGCTTGGCGGGATGACATAGTTATCTCAAGTTTAAAAAAGTATGCCTCATGTGCGGTGCGCCAAGGCTTGCATGTCTATTGAGTGGTAATTGGCGAAGGTAATTTTCCGGCCACTTGCATCTGGCATTACGGGTAACTCTATTTAGCTGCAGGAGAATATAATCATGCGTGAGCTTATCGAAAAGCGATTTGAAAAATTTCTCAGTGATCTGGAAACCATCGTCAATATCGACAGCGGCAGCGGGTACATACCCGGCCTGGAAGCTGTGAGCACTTTCTTCCGCGACCGTTTTGCCAAAATCGGATGGAAGACGACCCACCATGCATTCGATAGTGGCAAGGTACCATGTCTGGAGGTTGCCAACAAGTCTCATGTTGCAAGCGATTCGGGTTTTGACCTGCTGTTCATTGGACATATGGATACGGTATTTGGCCAGGGAACTGCAGGGGCCCGGCCGTTTACGCGGGACGAGAAACGGGCCTACGGTCCGGGAGTTTGCGATATGAAAGGGGGCCTGGTAACCATGCTGCATGTCGCCGAGATCCTGCAACAGACCGGTTTAAATGATGATATCGCCATCGCCATGGCGTTTAACAGTGACGAAGAAATCGGATCGCGCCATTCCCGACCCTGGTATGAAGATCTCGCAGTAAAAAGCCGCTGCGTATTCGTGTTCGAGCCCTGGCGAACCACCGGCGAGCGGATCCTGCACCGCAAAGGCGGCGGCAATTTCGATGTTTTCTGTCACGGCAAAGCGGCCCACGCCGGGGCCGCACCGGAAGACGGCGCCAATGCCGTCATGGAGCTGGCCCATCAAATATTGGCCGTCAGGGAACTGGACCGTCCCGATCTGGGCACCTCGGTTAATGTCACCGTCATTGAAGGCGGCACCGCCGACAATGTCATTCCCGACTATGCTAAGGCCAGTGTGGATGTGCGCATCGCCGATGCCAACGACGCCGCAAGAATTGAGGAAGGTTTTCAGGCTCTCGACCACACCATTCATAACCCCGGGGTTCGGTTGGAAGTAAACGGCGGCATTAATCGGCCACCCATGGCGCCTTCTGAAAAAACCACGCAGTATTGGAAGCAGATCGCCGACATCGGCGAATCGATCGGAATTGAAATGACATTGACCACTACCGGCGGCTGTTCGGACGGCAACTACACCGCCGCCTTGGGGATTCCCACCATTGATGCCATGGGAGTTCGCGGCGGCTGTGCCCACAGTGAAGACGAATACATCGAATTGGACAGTATTGTGCCCAACGTTCACCTGATGTGTGAAATCGTCAAGGCCTTTGCAGCAGGCCGAATTTCTTGATGTCGATAAAAATACTTCAGTTAGTCCTTTGAAGTATACCAGGCCAACGTCAAAGCATATTTGAATGTCACGGTTATTCCAATGGCATTTCAATGACTTCGTTGCCGGCAATTACATAGATGTGGTCATTTGTGTTGGGGCTTATCACCTGCTTGCCGGTAAATCCGCCGAACGCCGGCATAAGCGCCATTCGCGGACCGAAACAAAAGCAAGGTAACGTTTCCCGGGCGCGGCCTTTACCGGTTAACGTGACGGCCGGGTGCAGATGCCCGGCAAATCCGTAATTGGGACTGTCGATTTTAGGTTGGTGGGTAAAAATGAAAGGATCGATCAGAAGTTCATCAGCAACCTGATCGATTTTAAATTCGGACGGTGGATCTCCGGAACCAAGGTCATGATTTCCGTTGATCAAAATAAAATGCAGGTCACCGTGTTTGGCGCGCCAGCGGTCGATCAACGGGTTAAAATCGGCGGGATGCGCGATGCGATCGTGGACCAGATCGCCGAGGATGAGCAGCCTCTGCGGGCGAAACTGATTTATCAGGGTTGACAGGCGCTTGAGATCGTCGGCTGTCGTACCGCGCGGTACCGCAATGCCCTTTTCGCGGAATGTCTGGGCTTTGCCGAAATGAGGATCAGCCGCGATCAGCAACCTTTGTTCAACCCAAAAAAGGGCGCGATCGGCGCTGAGCATGAAATTTTGCCCCAGCAGTGAGTATGCTTTGTGATGGTCCATTGGCTTTTATAATTTCTGAAGTTAATATCACACCCTAGAGGATTAAAAACGCAATTACCGTTATCCGCTGAGGTCAGGTGTAAAATCCCAAATCTCAAACAAATCACAATGATTCAAATTCAAATATCCAAACGATTTGATATTGGAGAATAATTCAGTTACTCGCCATCCGCTCTAGTTTGAGCTGCATCCGCTTGACGCGATCGGCCAGTTTTTCCGAACTGACCCGTGTGCGCAGCCGATTGACCATGATGGGAAATGCCAGCGGCGTTATCTGCTCGGTCTCGATCAATTTCAGATGGGCTCGGCTCATCCGCTGCAGACTGCTAGATAGCCGCTCAAAATCGAGTTGGCGCTCCAGGACCTCCCGGGCCGCCTGCTTAAAGATTAAATTTTCCGGCTCGTAACGTTTAAACACATTGTAAAGCAAACTGCTTGAAGCCTGTACCTGCCGGCTGCTCTTGTGGCGCCCGGGATACCCCTGAAACACCAGACCCGCAACCCGGGCAATCTCCCGAAATTGTCGGCGACCCATTTCAGCGGCGTTAACGCTCGCAAGTATATCTTCCAGAAGATCATCAGATTTAAAAATACTCAAATTCTCGAAGGGCTCCACGGGAATCTCCCGGTCTGACAGCAGCTCCAATCCATAGTCGTTGTGGGCAAGGGAAAGTGTCAATGGCATCGAACGGGAAAGCCGGAAGGACAACAGGGCACCGAGTCCTTCATTGACGAGATACCCTTCAAAGGTAAATATAAATAAGTGATGACCTTCCCGCGAAACGTGTTTCTCGATCAGCAGATCTTCTTTGTCCGGAATCGCCGACCAACGGGCCTGCAGCTTCAGTATCGGTCGCACGGCTTCCATTTCCTCACTATCAAAAATACCTCGACAGGCACGGTCAAGCTGATGTCTGACCGCAGTGGCCAGCTCGGTTGACAGCGGCATGCGTCCCCCCATCCACTGGGGAACCGATCCTTGGCCGGATGGGCGCTTGCGGACCCAAAGCGTCATGTCTCTGATTCGTACGAATTCAAGCAGACGTCCCGCAAACACGAATAGGTCTCCCCGTTTGAGCCTGGAAACGAATCGCTCTTCGACCGACCCCAGGCGACGTCCATTGACGAACTTGACCTGGATTGACGCATCGGCGGTTATGGTCCCGATATTCATTCGATGACGGGCAGCCATTCTTGGGTCGGACGCCACATAGCGCCCCTGTTTCATCCGGATTTTTTTAAATTCGGCGTATGCCCCCAGAGAAGCCCCCCCGGTGGACGCAAAATCCAGCACCCAATCGAATTGCTGCCGCGAAAGATCTTGGAAGGCATGGGTTCTTTTCAATTCGCGAAACATCTGTTCCGGACGAAATCCATCACCCAAAGCCATGGTGACCACGTGCTGAGCCAGTACGTCCAGGGCCAGTACCACCGGGTCGCGCGGCTCGATGCGGCCGGAGGCGACAAACTTTCTGGCGCCCGCAGCTTCTATCAGCTCCAAGGCGTGGGTCGGTACGCAAACGACTCGGCTGGTTTCCAGGGGCCGGTGACCGCTTCGACCGGCACGCTGCATCAAACGGGCGATTCCTTTGGGGCTGCCGATCTGGATAACGAGATCGACCGGTGTGAAATCCACTCCCAGATCAAGGCTCGAGGTGCAAACGACCGTCCTTAAATGACCGCTGCGCAGACCCTGCTCAACCGCATCGCGCTGGCGGCGATCGAGGGATCCGTGATGCAGCGCCAAGCAATCTGCCCATTGCGGACGTGCTTCTAAAATCGCCTGGTACCAAATTTCCGCCTGGGAACGAGTGTTGGTGAAAAACAGGGTACTTTTGGCCGATTCAATTTTTTGCAGCACTCCGGGCAACAGTCTAAGTCCCAGGTGCCCGGCCCAGGGAAACCGCTCCAAGCGCTCAGGTAGGATGGATTCCACAACAATGGATTTCGGCTGCAAGCCCCGAACCAGGCGCCCATCCTCGGCGTCTTCTCCCAGGAGCGCTTTCATGGCGGTTTCAGTGTTGCCTAGGGTAGCGGACAGTCCCCAGACCCTCGTTCCCCAGTTCCAGGATTTGAGGCGAGCCAATGCCAGTTCGAGCAGGACCCCCCGCTTGGAGCCCATAAGTTCATGCCACTCATCAGCCACTGCCAATTTGAGACTGCTGAATTTCTCCCGGGCCCCGGGGTATGACAGCAGCAAATTCAGGCTTTCGGGTGTGGTAATCAAGGTGGTGGGAAGCCGCTTTTTTTGACGATTTTTGACGGATTGAGCCGTATCTCCGGTGCGGCAATCGATCGACCAAGGCAGCTGCAAGTCTGTGACAGTCTGAAGAAGTGTGGCATGGATGTCCGTTGCCAGAGCACGTAGCGGGGTTATCCACAAGACCGTTAGCGGTGGCGCAGTGTTTTGGTTGGTAAATCGTGATCGATCGGGTTCATCCGTCAACCATTCCAGCAAAGGACCAAACCAGGCGGCATAGGTCTTTCCGATTCCGGTCGGAGCATGAATTAAACCGCTCTGCCCGGATAAATATCCGACCCAGGCGTCACGCTGGAATTCGAAAGGCGTCCACCCCCGCGCCTTGAACCACCCGTACACCAGGCCCAAACTTTCAGACTGTTTCAAATGATTCATTATTCATTTTCGTGTCTTTCGTGTGGTTCGTGGTTCATCCATGTGTAACAGCTCAACCCGATTAAACCGGAAAGAATAGCCACGAAGACACAAAGAAAAAGATTTTAAAAAAACTTCGTGCCTTGGTGTCTTGGTGGCGAAAATCTATAACTTGCTTGATCCTGCGCAAACGTGATGTAATTTCGATAAATAGTCACTAAATTCATATAATTTGATTAGAAACATGTAGAACTCAATATCAAATTGCATCCGGCACTCAGTATGCTGACAGCAGTGTGTGGAGCGTTTCGATTGTATCGGCATCTTCAATGGACTTGTCGGTCCGCCAGCGTGCGATCCGCGGAAAGCGTACGGCCAAACCGGACTTGTGCCGCGAGGATTGCTGAATGCCTTCGAAAGCGATTTCAAAGACCAGTTCCGGCCGCACCGATCGAACCGGGCCGAAGCGTTCCAAGGTGTTGCGTTGAACAAAGCGATCCACCCGCCGGATCTCCTCATTATTCAAGCCGGAATAGGCCTTGGCAAAGGGCACCAGACTGTCTCCCTGCCAGACCGCAAAGGTATAGTCGGTATAGAGTCCGGCCCGCTTTCCGTGGCCCCGTTGGGCGTAGATCAAGACCGCATCCGCGGTGAACGGATCGATTTTCCATTTCCACCAGTAGCCGCGTCGCCGCCCGACTTCATAGGCCGAATCAAGGCGCTTCACCATAAATCCTTCCACTCCCCGCCGGCGGGAATCCTCGCGCAAAACTGCGAGATCATGCCAGCTCCCGGCAGTGACGATCGGAGAAAGAATCAGGCGGTCAACTGCCAGATTAGAAGACAGTCGGGATAAAATTTCCCTGCGCTGCATAAGCGCCTGTCGGCGTAAATCACTGCCACCGAATTCAAGTATATCGTAGGCCATGTACCCCACCGGCACCTCCTTGAGCAGCTTTTTGCCAACCTTTTTGCGGCCGATTCGACGTTGGAGCTCTGAAAACGGCAGGGGCCGACCCTCTTTCCATGCCACAATCTCACCATCCATTACGGTGCCGTCCGGCAGCTGTGCAGCTGCTTCCCTCAGCTCAGGATATTTTTCAGTCACCAATTCTTCACCGCGCGACCAGATGAATACTTGCCGGCCGCGGTTAATGACCTGGCCTCTGATGCCGTCCCATTTCCATTCCACCTGGAAGCGGTTTAGGGCCCCTAATTCGGCCGGATTATCTTCCAACGGATACGCAAGATAAAAAGGGTATGGACGACTATTATCGGCGTCACGGGTATCGGGGGAGAGAAGTCGCTGATAGGTTTGCAGCGAGGCCGGCCAATCTCCCATCAAACGATGATAGATCACAGCCGCCTCGATGCCGCTATAGCGCTCCAGGGCCCGCACGACGAGACGCCGCGAAACCCCCACCCGAAAACCGCCGGTGATAAGCTTATTGTAAACAAACCGCTGGTCTTCGTTCATTAGATGCCAGGCATCCAAAATTAGATCCCGCTGGTTTTCCGCCTCCATGTCCCGCAGGGGCAGGAGATGGTTTTCGATCCATTCATTTAGGCTCCGATCGCTGGAACCGGATGCTTCAGGGAGGAGCAGCGTGATGGTTTCGGCCAAATCTCCGACGACATCGTAACTGGCATCGAATAGCCAATCCGGAACATCGGCCAGCTCGGCCGCCCACTGCTTCAATTTGCGGGTCGGTATCACCCGGCGTGGTTTCCTGCCAATTAAAAAGCTGATGGCCCAAATTGCGTCCTCACCTGGGACGCGCCGCAAATAATCCACCATGGCCTCCATCTTGCGGTTGGTACTGGTAGTCTCATCCAGATTGCGGTATAGGTCGGCAAACGCTTTCACGCTGAATCACCGTCGCCTTCCGCCTCATCATCGTAGAATGACGGCATGGCTTGGGCATCTATTTCTTTATCTTGCAGCCACCGCGCCATCTCGGCTGCATAACCGTGGGTGAGCTCGATTCTCTGCGCACCGGTAGCTTCTATGGTTTTGATTAGTCCTTTCCAGTCGCTGTGGTCGGAGAGGACAAAACCCCGGTCGATGGACCGGCGGCGTCGGTTGCCTCGAATGCACATCCACCCTGAAGCGAATGCCCGGGAGCGGCGCGGAAATCTGCGCATCCACATTGTATTGTCGGCCGAGGGCGGGGCAATAACCAATGCACCTGCCGGAAGCTTGCTGTTTTCCAGCTCGCCGATATACCGGGTTTCAGGCATCGCCAGGCCGGCTTCACGATAGCAGCGGTTGATGTTTTCGACAGCACCGTGGGTTAGAATCGGACCGATTTCGGAATCCAGACCGGTCAAGATACGTTGAGCCTTACCCAGAGCGTATGCAAACAGGATGCTGGTGCGGTTTTGTTCCCGGTTCGCCCGCCACCAGGAGTTGATCTCCCGCATAACCTGCTCCGGGGGCGGCCACCTGAAGACGGGCAGGCCGAATGTGCATTCGCTGATAAAAGTGTGACAGCGGAGGGGTTCCAACGGCTTACAGGTCGGATCAGCATCCGTTTTGAAATCGCCGGAGACGGCCATGATCTCACCACAGCTTTCAATTCGCACCTGAGCTGATCCAAGAATGTGGCCGGCCGGGTGCAAAGAGACTTTGATGGAATTGATGGTCAAGACCTCGCCGTATTCCAACGTTTGAATATCGGATTCGAGGCCCAGCCTGTGCTGCAAGAGCGCCTTGCAGTCATGCGCGCACAAATAGGAACGGCTACCCGGCCTGGCATGATCAGCATGCGCATGGGTAATGATGGCCCGTTTTACCGGTCGCCGGGGATCGATATAAAAGTCTCCATCGCTGCAGTGAAGACCACTGGGTGTGAGTTGCAGGATTGCATTCATCAAAAGACTTTTGACACTCTCCAACCATTCTGCTGCGGAACTCTTTGAACTTTACTGACATCATAGTTCTGCTCCTGGAGAAATTTCATGATTAACGCGTACTCCTCGTCGGGCAAGGATGGCTCTCTGGCCATAATCCAAACGTAGTCCCGCTTGGTTCTGCCGATAACCGCGGTAGTATAGTCTTCGGCAAGGTAAATGATGCGGTATTCGGCTTTAAAGGGCCAGAAGAACTGCATACCCCAAACCGCATTGGATTGACTGTCGCGTATAAAACCGCGGGGATGGTATTCCTTGACCGGTCCCTCCAGACTGCCCTTGTTGAATCTAAATGTCGTCGCGATGGTTCCATCACCATCCAGCCGATAAGATTCGGTGGCATTGTACGCATCCTTCTCTATAAATGTCGGGATATTGGCAATCACGTACCAATCTCCCATGAATCGATTGATATCCACATAGTCGACGGTCTTAATCGGTTTCATCGTCTGACATCCTAAGGTCAACATCATAATGACCAAGCTGTAGCCAAGTGTAAATCGTCGCATATTGTCACCTTAATAATTTTGAGATCAGCAGCCCAGGTTTGATTCGAACCGCGAAAAAGCACTGGATTCTGACCCGGGCCGATCGGAGTAACGAAGTGTTGGAGTTTTGGTCTATTGCCGCGTATTTGACTTCTTCAAGATGAGGCCGTCTAACCAAACTATTCAACTCTATGTAACTATGTATGAACTGCCATCCCATGGAGTAAACCATTTTAATGATCTATCACTGACCAAAGTTCATGATCGGCAGTCCGATTTTCGCTCAATACTCCATCTCTCCAAGTCGATGTTTTCGTCACATCCCATCCATTGCAGATGAGTTGATGTCCGATAGATGCAAGTCACAGAAATCAGTTGATCCCCAATAACTGATTTTTAAACGATTTGTTAATGGGTTTGGACCCGAGCCAGATGGAGAAGACTGCAGCCGCGAATTCTTCACCTTTTATCAAGCCTTTGGGGTTGCCGTTGAGAGCTAATTCAGTTCCTCTCTCAGGGATGTATGTAAGAGAATACCGATCCCCCGGCTTAACGTCCTCATAAAGAGAATTATGGTATTCTATCTGGGGACGTAAACGTTTAAAGGTTGCCGCATCGACGTTCTTCGCGATCATTTTATCAGTGGCCGGTCCAAAATCCTTACCTTTAATGGATCGTTTGTACTCCAGTTCAATTCGTTTGGCCCCATCGAACAGCACTTCATCGATTGTAATCCCTTCCTCCAGATACAGGGCGCCCGCATAGGCTTTAAATCCCCAAAAGCGGAACAAGCCCGCACCGGTTAATTTCAGTGTTGTATTGTCTACTTCAAAAGACTTTTCGAAGTAAGAACCATCGATCTTCGCAGCGAAGGTACCGGAAGCACACATTAAGCAAGCTACTGCAATCAGCAAGATTGCCGAGTTTTTGTATTTCAGTGAAGTCATTTGACGCCTCCTGCCGTTCCATATTAGATTCTCGAAGTGTCGTTTCAAAGGTAACATCAATCGTTCAGCGACTGAAGGTAGTGTTCACACTTTAAATCTACAATTGCTCGATTGAATCAAATTAGCTTGAATAATGATTATAATCTTGGCATATAATTCAAAAATTCAATATTGGAAGAAGGACAGTGGATTAGCAGGAAAAACCTATCATGCAATTCAATTTTGCCATTATCGGCGGCGGATTGACGGCGACGGCCATGCTGTACCGTTTCGCACAACAGGTGCGACAAAAGGCGCAGCTGGGCCGCTTGGACCCGACCAAGATCGGTATTCAGATCTATGAGAAAGGGGACATCTTCGGACCCGGTTTTCCCCACAGCGACCGGTTTGTGCTCCCGTTTCACATCACGAACATGTGCGCCGGCGACATGGGAATTTTGCACGGTGAGCCCGGCGATTTCCAGATGTGGGTAAACGAAAATTCGGAACGCCTTCGATCCCGCTTTCCCGGGTTTGATGGCACTTCAGCGGTGCCGGACGATGCCGGACAGGATTGCAATCACTACCCCCGGGCAATCATGGGGGAATATCTAAAGACTCGTTTCGAAGAAGCCTTTGATATGGCAAGTTCCCTTGGCCTTGCGGTGAGCCTCTATCCCGGAACCGAAATCATCGATCTCGAGCCCGGCGGCGACCGGATCAGCCTCCGTGTCAAGACGCTCGACACCGGCGTCGTCGACTCGCACGATGCCGACCGGGTTTTGCTGGCAACAGGACACTGGTTCGAAATTGACGATCGGTCTCGTTATTTTTCTTCGCCCTGGCCGGCCACAAAATTACTCAACGGCATTCCGCAAGGTGTCAAGGTTGCGGTCATCGGCACCAGCCTCAGTGCCATCGAGACCCTGCTGACACTAGCCTCGGATGGGAAATTTAATCGTACGGGAACCGGAGAGCTTGTATTTGCACCTTCGGAAAATCCAAGAAAATTTTGTCTCTACTCCAGAAGGGGGCTCTTGCCAAAGGTTAGGGGTAAAATGGGAACCCGCCGCAATCAATTTCTGAACCGTGAAAATCTTGACCGGCTTTTGGCGGAAAACCGTGGCAAATTGAAACTGGAGGCCGTCTTCAACCTGCTGAATTCAGAACTGGAAGCGGCCTATGGCCGACCGATTGACTGGCAGGAAGTGATCAACCCAACCGGCAATCCGGCCGATCTGCTGCAGAAGTATTTGGAAGATGCCGTCAATGGCGACGGCCCCCATAGGGAGATCATCTGGCAAACCGTATTGCATCAGACCTTTGATATGGTCAGAGAAATATATCTGAATCTGAAGTTGGATGATAGAAGGCGATTCGATGAACGGTTCACCTCCGTTTTTTTCGCCCATGCCGCCACCCAGCCCGCCGTCAATGCTGAAAAACTATTGGCCCTCATGCGGGCCGGCATTGTCGAGGTCGTCAAACTGGGCCAAGATTACCATCTGGTAGAAAACCCAACAACGCACGGTTTTGATTTCATCTACCGGGATTTACAGGGAGACCGGAGAAAAGACAGCTATCAATATGTCGTCAACGCCCGCGGCCAGAAAAGATCCCTGGAAACGAATCCCTCGGCCCTGGCAATAAATTTAATTCAGTCCGGCACGGTTCAAATTGAAGAAATAGAAACGGTCGGGCCGGCGGCCGGGACAGGCCCAGGTGTCGCTTCTCAGTCGGCCGTCGGCATCGATTCCTACAAGACAGGCAGCATCTGGATCGACCCTGACACCCACCGAGTCAAACAAGTGGGGTCTGATGGGACCGTAACAACCTCCAACGCCATCTATGCGGTGGGAGCCATGACGCGGGGGCAGATCATCGATGCCAGCATGGTGCGCGGAATTGTCGAAGCGATATCCAGGATTGCGGATGATCTGATGAATGTCCTCGTGTGAAACTTCGTCTATATTAATCTCAAGAAAGGGATTATAAATCGTGCTCGTGCTCGTACTCGTACTCGTCCTCGTCCTCGATACTGAGAGGCTCAAAAGCTTCGAGGACGAGCACGAGGACGAGGACGAGGACGAAACGGCAAATGAGTTAATCGAAACTACCTTGATATTGCGCAGGTTCTTTTCCGATCAGACCGGCTGTCCTTTAGCCGGCCTGCGACGAGCCAACCGCAGAATATCCAACTAGGAATGAAAGGTTGAATATCTATTTTTGATGCCTAGGGTATACATAAGAACTGATGACCGAATCGAAAGATCAGATATATGAAACGGGCAATGACCAGATCTAAAAAATCTGCTTATTGGAAATGGTTGATTGGGGCCTCTGCTGTCTTGCTGGTACTTTATGCTGTTACATCGACTTACCTGTGGGCACGACAGGCGCATTATATATTCAGGCCCGAACGAGTCATTAGATCCACGCCGGCTGAATATCAGTTGCCCTTCGAGGACGTCTATATCAAGGTAGATGACGGCAGCGGCAATAGCCAACACATTCACGCCCGGTGGATATCCTCTGAACATCCCGGCGACCGCCACCTTCTCTACTTGCATGGCAGCGCCCTGAATATCGGCGCCAATATCTCGCATGCCCGTCGATTTCAGCGCATGGGATTTTCCGTTTTATTGATTTCGTATCGCGGATACGGCAAAAGTGACGGATCGTTTCCGTCCGAAGCGTCGGTTTATTCAGATGCCCGGGCGGCCTGGCGTTACCTGACTCAGCATAGAAACGTTGATCCCGCCTCCATTTTCATATACGGACATTCCCTGGGGGGCGCCGTCGCCATCGAATTGACCATGGATAACCCGGCAGTCCGCGGACTCATCATCGAGTCAACATTTACGTCCATTGCCGACATGGCGCGCGAGATGCCCCAATACCGCCTTTTTCCGCTTGAGCTCATTGTTCATCAGCGTTTCGACTCGATCAATAAGGTGGGCCGTCTGCAAGTGCCGGTCCTCTATCTGCACGGTACCAAGGACCGATTCGTTCCGCCAAAAATGAGCCAAATACTTTACAACGAAACCGCCTCAGCCAAGCACCTTAAGTTCATCGAGGGCGGGGGCCACAATAATTCGGCCGCCGTTGGGGGCGAAGAATACCTGCAGGCCGTGAGGAGGTTTGTCGAAAGGCGAACCGCAGAACCGCAGAATATTGAATATCGAATTTCGAAGGAATGAATCGCTGCGCTCTAGCCCAATGAATCTGTGCAAAGCGCTGAGGACTGAGGGCTGAGGACTGAGCATCACGTTGCATTCGTTGTTGTACCAATATCTCCGTATTCAGATTGATTTGCTCAATCATGTCTACTAATATTTCTCACAGTTGATTCACGTTCTTCAGGTAGTCATCAGCCTGTTTCAAAGTCTGTTTTTTCTCTCCGGAGTCCATTCGATCCCAGACCCGATACATCATACCCACCCGGGGATTTTTCTGCAGCAGCGGGCGATGCCGCTCGAAAAAGTTCCAATAAAGGCTGTTAAAGGGACAGGCCATGCTGCCGTGACGCTGTTTCCAGTTGTAGTCACAATGATCGCAGTAGTCGCTCATGGAATGAATGTATTTGGCGGAGGAGATATAGGGTTTGGTGGCCACCAGCCCGCCATCGGCAAATTGGCTCATGGCGCGGGTGTTCGGCAGTTCCACCCACTGAATCGCATCGATGTAGATTCCCAGATACCACTCGTCCACCGCTACCGGGTGAACGCCGGCCAGCAGCGCAAAATTGCCGGTTACCATCAAACGCTGAATATGGTGCGCGTAGGCATGCCTCAGGGATTGGCCAATGGCGGACCGCAGGCAGGCCATGCGGGTATCGCCGCTCCAGTAAAATTCCGGCAGGGCGGCCTGGTGGTCAAAATAATTCATTTCGGCCAGATCAGGCATCAGCGCCCAATAGATCCCGCGCATGTATTCGCGCCAGCCCAAGACCTGACGCACGAAGCCTTCGATCTGTTGAATTTCGATAGAATCCGCGCTTTTCTCCCAGGCAGCGACGACCGCGTCAATGACTTCCAACGGGTGCAGCATTTTGGAATTCAGGGCAAATGACAACCGTGAGTGAAACAAATACCAATTGGCCCGCGTCATGGCATCCTGATAGGTGCCGAAGGCGGGCAGAAAATCGTGGACAAATTGATCCAAGAGGGCCAGCGACTGCTCCCGACTGACGGGCCAGATCAGCTTGCCGGCCCGGATCTCGCCAATCGTTTTGACCTTCTTCTTGCGGATGACCTTGAGAATGTCGGAAACATCGTTGTCGAAAAAAAGGGGCTCGGGAATCGGCACCTTCTTGTCATAGGCCTGGCGGTTTTTCTGATCGTAGTTCCATTTGCCACCAAGAGGCTTGCCGTTGTCAATCAAAATATCGTAGCGTTTGCGCATCCAGCGATAGAAAGATTCCATCAGGTAGCGTTTTTTGCCCGCAAAGAAGTTGCTTAAATCCCGGCGTTCGGTCAGAAAGTGCTGGGAATCTGCAGGTCGCACCGGTACCTGCAGTTTTTCGGTCAATTCCTTCAATAGTAAATCAAGGCGGTGCTCGTCCGGCAACAGGTATTCAAAATGGGTGAATTTCTTTTGACGCAGCAGGGTGGCGATATTCTTATCGATGGCCTGTTTATTCTTGGGGTCATCGAGCTTCAGGTAAACCACCCGGTGCCCCAGCTCACGCAGACGTTCGGCAAAGGCCCGCATGGCCGCAAAAAAAGCCGCCACTTTTTGGATGTGATGAGTAACGTAGTCCGTTTCCTGGCGGATTTCCATCAGGACATAAGTCACATTCTCAGCCGGCTGTTTGAGCCAGTCGTGGTCCTCATTTAGTTGGTCCCCGAGAATCAAACGCAGGGGGTGTTGTTGCGGCATGCGGGTCACCTTGTCCGGTTTAATAGCCTCGCTCTAGTTGAAAAAATATTGACGGTTATGCCTTGTTTACCAGCTCATCAACTTTCCGCACATACCCCTTGATATCGCATTTGCGCTCCAGGCCGGAGGCGGCCATGTAGCGGATTTTGCCGAACATGGGACGCTCGAACCAGGCCCGGTCATGAATGCCGTATACCCAGGCCACACCCGTGTAGGAATTGGGGTCCCGCCCGTCCAAAAAGTATTTGTTATTGATGGCCAGGGTGGTTCTATATGCGTGCTCAGGAGTTTTGGACCATTCCAGAATTTTCTTGCCCCAGTACATGCGCATGTAGTTGTGCATAAAGCCGGTATAGCGCATCTCCCGCATGGCGGCATTCCAGTATTCGTCGTGCGTCTGCGCGTTTTCCAGTTGGCGCCGGGTGTAGACATATTCCCGAGGATCTTGGCGGTGTTCGGCAAGCGTCAGGCGAGCCCAGTTCGGCAGACACTTGTACGAGTCATAATGCGGTGCATAATTTGCAAAATTCATGGCCAGCTCCCGCCGCACGATCAGCTCCTCCAGAAAAGAGTCCTTCGCAGCCTGCAGGCGGCTGTCGACATCGTTGATCTGCAAGGCCAGGTAAAGCGGCGAAATTTGACCGAAATGCAGATAGGGGCTCATGTGGGAAATGTTATCCGTCTGGGGCTGGTTGCGGTTGTCAACGTAGCGATCAAACCGCCGGTGCAAAAAAGTTTTAAACATCTGTCTGGCCCGGGAGGATCCACCTTTAAAAAAACCGCTAACCGGCGGCACGCTGCGGTCAATCTTCATTTTTTTCAGGACAGTGTTTATATTATCGACATCTATGCACTTGGCGTTCAAATGAAGGGATGATTTTTTTACGGTAGCGGGTTTAAAATCAACCAGGTAGTCGGCGAGATGTTTGTGGATTTTAGGTCGAATCGTGCGGGCGGCGTACTCAGCTTTGCCCGAAACCACCCGCAGCGGGACAATCACATCGCTTTCCACCTGGACGACCCGGCAGCCCGCACGCGTTGCGACCTCTTCACGCCAGGCTCTCTGATGCCGAAGGTAACCACAGTCGCACATGATAACCGAAGCCTTGCGGCCGACTTTCAAGGCCACTTCAGCCGGCGCCCCCTGTTGGATGACCATTTTTATTCTGCGCCGGGCAAGGGTGTCGCGGGTTTCCTTCAACCCCTCCAGCATAAACGTATAGTGCCGCAGATTGGCCTCCGGGTAATCATCCATCAGGCCGAACGCGACGAGAACCCCCTGCCCCAGCCGGTTGGCCAGCTGAATCGCATATTCCAACGCATGATTGTAGTCAGCTCGCTGGGACTGCTGCATCCAGTAAAGGACATAATCGCCTTTGGCAATTTCGGCGTCATTGAGGACCTGTATACGGGTTTTTTGAACAGTCTGAAAGTCCATAGGGTTTCGTTATATTGGTTATTTGTTATTCGTTGTTGGTTATTTGTTATTGGTTAACGGGTTCTATCACACTGCATGCAGAAGTCTCGCTCTAATATAAAATAAAATGGAGTTATCCTTCAACCAATAACGGATAACCAATAACTAATAACGACACGAAGTTTCCGATTTAGACGTAAATCGTTGCGGTCCGTCCAGGATGGGCTTGCCGATGGATTTGGCAATGGATTTGAGCATGCCATAGAAGATCCATTCATGAAACGGGTACAAGACATACCAATAAAGAATTCCACCCAGGCCCTTGGGTAAAAAGCTGGAAAACATTTGCAGCTCCGCCTGGTTTTGCCCCACGGGCGTAATTTGAAACTCCAGCATGGCCTCACCGGGGGTTTTCATTTCCGCCAGCAGCACCAGCCGCCCGGGCGGCTCTACTTCCAGCACCCGCCAAAAGTCCAGAGCATCACCCACCATCAAATCAGAGGGATGCCGACGCCCTCTTCGCAACCCCACGCCACCGACCATCCGGTCCAGCATGCCCCGCAGCCGCCAGAGGATATCCAGGTGGTACCAGCCGGTCTTGCCGCCAACGCGGCTGATCGGGCGCCAGACCTCGTCGACATTGGCTTGCAAACGGGCTCGATAGCCGCAATGCATGAGGGTACCGCCGGCCCACTCGGCATCACCGCAGTGCGCCCATTCGGGCTCTATCAATTCGCCGGCATCCATCCAGCAGGTGTCGACCTGCTCCTGTTTCAAGCGGTCCAGCGCCAGCCGGATCGCTTCGCGACAGCTGAGCAGTTGGCGGGGCATGATTTCCTGAATGCGGTTTTCGGTACAAACGGCAGCGCTTGTGAGACCTTCGGTCAGGGGCAATGCAATTGAGGTGGGCACCGGACTGATGAACCGAATCCAGTAGGCACTTAGGGTCGGCGTAAGCACCGGAACCGGTATGATCAGCCGTTTGCGGAGACCGGCTTCTTCGGCGTAGATTTTCAGCAAATCGCGATAAGTCAGCACGTCCGGACCGCCAATGTCAAGAGTTTCACCGACGGTCTGTTCATGTTCGAGGCAACCCACCAGATATGCGATCACATCGCGGATGGCAATCGGCTGGTTCAAGGACTGCACCCAACGGGGGGTGACCATGGCTGGTAAACGCTCAACCAGGTAACGCAGGATCTCAAAAGACGCACTGCCTGAACCCAATATCATCGGCGCCCGCAGATCCGTTGTCGGTACTGAACCGGCCTGGAGAATTTCAGCGACTTCGATGCGGGATTCGAGGTGTTTGCTTAAAACCGTGTCTTTGGCTTCCGCCAACCCCCCGAGGTAGATCATTCGCGTCAATCCGGCGCCCTCGGCGGCGGCGACCATGTTGCGGGCAGCTACCCGGTCGGCTTCCACGAATTTGCCTTTCTGGGCAATCATGGAATGAACCAAATAATAGGCGATTTGACAACCGGAAGCAGCTTTATTCAGGGATTTGGGATCGAGGACGTCGCCGGCCACCAGTTCAATGCCGGGATGCCGTGCCCAGGGACGGCATCCAATTTTGTCGAGGGACCTGCCCATGGCACGCACCCGGTAGCCTGCATCGAGCAAAGCCGGTACCAGTCTGCCACCGACATAACCGGTGGCACCGGTTACCAGAATGGGATGTGAATTAACCGACACGATATGTGCTCACCATAATAGGGTTGGATAAAGCATATTCGATGTGATTTGGTCTGCATAATACCCCTATGTCAGTGAATGGTCAAAGTAAATAATTTCGTTCCCTGACCATTTTATTAAGCCTTGCTCCCATCACCGACCAGCGGAATTTCTTTGTCAATACGGAAAAAAACCAGAAACCTGTCCGCACTGTTATCGTAAGCCGTTTTTCTGCGTCGTAAAGATTCCAACAGCTCCGTGTTTTTTTCTTCTTTAACCTTGGTTATAAAAAGCCTCTTTCCGTTGTAGCCCGATCCCTCTTCTTTAAATAGGTACATGGCGTGGGGATTGGACTGCAAATTGGCATGGGAGAGACGGTCGCGCATAACCAGGGCCAGGGTTCCGTCTTCCATGAAATGGGGCCTGGAATAAACGGCCGCATCAACCCGCCCTTCACTGTCGGCCGTGGAGAGGATTCCAAGGCCTTTTTTCGATTCAAAATATTCTTGAAGTGTCATGCTGATATCCTGATTTCTTCACTCGTTAAAAATGGATAGGGCAGAACCGGAGTGGTTCCGCCCTTTTGAAAATTAGTGAAAGATGCCTCGGTTAATCTATCGCATCAGACCATCAACCGGCAACATCTATCCCCATGTCGCACCCCAAATTGGGATCTTTGTCTTCGCACTCGAAATTTTGTTCACGGGTATCAACATGGCCTTCTTCTCGTTCTTTATCGGATTCTATATAGTTATTTGATTCAGTCATGATTTATCTCCTTGTTGTTTTGTTTACTGCCTACATAGTGGTAATATATGCACGAACGCCTTTTGGTCAATCGGAAAGGATTAGCAGTTTAATGATAGGTAGAAACCATCACCCGGAGTGAACGCTCCTCCCGCAGAGCGGGAAGCCTTAGGAAGCGCTTGGAAGGGGGCGAAGACCACTAACACAAATATTTAAATCCGAAATACGAAGCACGAAACTCGAAACAAATTCAAATGACATAAATCTGAATGACAAAAATAAATTCCAATCCAATACGCAATCTAACGATGAGCGCGTTGATCTGTTTTAGGCACGGCTTTCATCGTTTCGTTTTGAATATTTGGACATTCGAATTTAAGATTTGTTTCGGCCCGCCCTGGTGCGACTCAGTTGGTTCGAACGCAGTATGTCGAATTGGGATATTCGTACGTTCAAGAGCAATATGGTCAATACTCGGTCTGGGCCGGGGATTTCGAGATTCGTATTTCGGATTTATTCAAGCGTCTTTTGACTCTCTTCGCATCGGTAGAAGATTTTTGGGTCCACCATTAGAAGTGGAGGTTTGACGCCGGATTTATACATGCGTCCGCAATTTCAGCTCCAGGGGATGTGGATTAAGATAGGTCTGCTGTTTGAGATAAGGCTGATCGTACTTGCGCACATAGTGGTTGATCAGGGTAAGCGGCACCAGCAACGGGACTAGTTCCTGGCGATAATGTGCGAATACCTCGAGGAGCTCCTGTTTTTCATCCGGGGACAATTGCTTTTTGAAATAGCCCATCAGGTGCTGTAGAACGTTGGCGTGCTTCCGGATGGTCGTTTTCAATTTCAAGGCTTCCGACAACAGCTCTTGGTAGCGGTCATACAACTCCCGTATGGGTAACTGTTTGCCCTCCGCCACCAATTTGCCCATCGAACGATAGTGCTTTTGGCTGTGAGACAGGAGCAAAAGCTTGTTGCGAGTGTGAAAATCAACCAACTTTCCCATGCTGCGCCTTCCGACCAGGTTATCCCGCCAGCGTTTCATGGTAAAGATCTGCAGGATAAAATTTTCCCGGATCAGCGGATCGTTGAGGCGCCCGTCATCTTCCACCGGTATCAGGGGAAAGTGCGCCATAAAGGCCCGGGCGAAAATACCCACGCCGACTTTATGGGGCATGCCTTTTTCGTTGTAGACTTTTACCCGGATCATGCCGCTGCTGGGGGAATCACTCTTGAATACGAAGCCGCACAAATTCTCTTTTTCCAACTCCTTGACTCGCTTTGCCGCCCAGGAAAGCATGCGCTTGGTATGATCTGTTTTAGATTTGAAGGTGATCAGGCGCGGGTTTTCCGGGTCGCCCACCAGGCGCATGGATTCCCTGGGAATCCCGAGGCCGACCTCCACCTCGGGGCAAACCGGCACAAAATCGACAAACCGTCCCAAGGTGCGTGTCAGGTATTTGTCCAACTTGTGGCCGGCATTCCAACGTACTTCATTGCCAAGCAGGCAGCTGCTGATTCCGATTTTGAATTTTTCTTCCATACTGACCCCCTCTCACTTCCAGCCTAATTGAAAAATGCCCAGTTAATATCTAACTTTAAAATCCCATCGTGTATGCGCGGGATTTTCGTCATATCCAAATTGCTCATTTAATTGTTACTGTCGATTATATTTAATGTGATAGAGCGAAGCGAAACCTTAAATCTTCAATTTTCAATATTCAATCTTCATTTTCCGCCGGCCCTTCAAGACCGGGACCACCCAGGGTGACTATCCCCAGGTAGCCGTCAACCGTTATTTCATCTCCGGTTTGGATTACGGAGGTTGCGTCGGGAATACCGGTTATGCAAGGCAGGCCATATTCGCGGGCGATAATCGCGCCATGGATCAGCATGCCGCCGCGGCGTTCGACCACCGCCGAAGCCAGGGGAACAACAAAGGTCATATTGGGATCCACCGCGTCACAGATCAAAACCTCACCGGCTTTAAATTCCGCCAAATCATCATGCTGCTGGATCACCCGGGCGCTGCCCCTGGCAATACCGGGTCCCGCCGGCTGCCCGACAAGCTGTCTGGCTTTGATTGCAAAAGATTGCCCGGGCTGCTGTTGATAGGGATTGAGCGTCGCGGGTTGATGATCCAAATCGTTCAGAACTTTTTTCAGGTCCTCGGATGCCGCTTTCCGACCTCCGGTCGGCGACTGGTCATCGACACGCTGCCGGCCTTCCTGAATGGCCGCCAGCAGCTGGGCTTCGATTCTTCCAAGGTAAATATTGTCATCATCCCGCAACTGATAACTGGCCCGTGCCAGGTCGAGCAGCTCCGCCGCCTGGGTTTGCTGGGTGCCGCTGAAGTGGCCTAGAAATTTATCTTTGAGTTTGTCAGCAGAATTGGATTTGCGGCGGGCTGGCGGTGGCACCGGATGCCGGGCCATTTCGAGCAGTATTTTGAAAAGCGGCATGGATTCCTGCACGCAATCGGTGCCGCCGGTAACCGAGCATGACAGATCACCGAATTTCTGGATAAAGATTTCCAGCGCCGCCAGAAAATCCGGATCGAGTTCGGCGTGTTCGCCGCGCTCCAGTGGCCCGACAAGCCTGCGATCATTGCGCACCCGGTCGGCCAGTTCTTCCAGCATCCGGTTGCGCTCCAGGCTCGCCATTTCTGTCTGCGTCAGCAGATCCACAAATTCATAGGTGTCTTCGGGTCGCATGACATCATTGTAGACCTGACCAAACAGGCGCACACCATGGGCAAATGGGATAAAATCCTCCCAGTATATGTTGACCCAGTGGTGATTGATCTCCCAGCGTCGGGTGATTTCCCGGGCCAGGCCTTGATCGGACAAGGTCGCAGGTTCGATTTCGGCCATTTCCGCGGCTGCTGCGATCATGGCCGGTATCAATTCGTGCTCTATTTTTTGGCGGAGTGCCTGAAGATTTTCAAAACTGCGATGCAGACTCAGATACCAGCCGCGTTTGTCACCGGAGGTTTCGCCGGCCAGCGTCGTAATCGGCCGGGATTGCAGCACAAACAAGCTGTTGTCCCGGATGGTCCACTCAACGTCTTGGGGTGATTTGAAAAAATTCTCGGCCCGTACAGCCAGTTCCAACACCCCCATGACCTCATCCGGGTCAAGGGGCGGATCTGCCATCAAATGATCCGGCAGCGGCCCCAGTTCAACGCCCTCGCCCTGGGGCATGATCCAGGTCTGCCGGTCGGCCGGCGTGTGGCTGACAATGGTTTTGCGCTCGCGATCCAACAGCCAACGATCGGGCTCCACCAGCCCGTCGACCATTCCCTGGTTCAAGCCGTACACGGATTCAATCACGGCCTGGGACACGTCGTTGGGATTTTGCGAAAATGCCACGCCGGACCGGTCACCAACGACAATTTCCTGGATGACCACCGCCATCGAGCTTTTCTCGACATCCAACCCGATTTCCTGACGGTACAGCAGGGCGGCATCCGACCAGAGCGACGCCCAAACCTTGCGAATGTGCTCCAGGATCGCGTCGACGCCACTGATATTCAAATAAGATTCGTGCAATCCCGCAAAAGAAGACCGGGCGTCATCTTCCTCCGGCGCGGATGAACGCACGACGGCCGGTCTGTTTTTGAATCGCTCGGAAACTTCCCGGCGCAGGTTATCCTCGACCGCCGGGGGCATGGGCGTTCTGAGAAACATATTGCGGATGCGTGTGGCACAATCCCAGATCTCCTCCCAGCGCATCTCTTTTAAATCCTTGCGATGAAGCTCGAGCAAAATGCGCTCACGCAGACCGGAATCCATGACGAATTCATCGTAGGTATCGACCGTCAGGCAAATTGTTTCAGGAATCCTAAATCCGTTGACCGCCAGGGTTGCCAGCGCATAGCCCTTGCCGCCAACACGATTGCGGTCACCCGGAGCCACTTCGGCCGCAGATAGAATCCATTTCATCTGAAAAGATGGTACTCCATAACTTTCTGAAAGTTTTTTACCAGATAATATGATCTGGCGGTCACGCGGACCAGTGCGCAGGTGGGCGATTTGGCAAATTCATCCAGATACGGGTGTTTGGCCAGGTAATGGGACAGCTGCTGCTCTCGCTCGGGACCGTTCATTTCTTGAGCGTCGCCCACCGCCGTTACGGAGATGGCCTGGTGAAAATCGGCGCTCTGGTTGGTGCTGTTGTTGATGAGAACCGCCACCCGCCCGTCAGCCGCCAGGTTGGCGAATTTGCGCGTCGTCCTGGGTGTCACGAAATAAATATGCTTTAAGTCGTCGGTGGCAACAAAAGCGACCAGGCTGGCGTAGGGCTGCGCCTCATTTTGGGTGGCCAGCACCGCCAGGCTCTGAGAGGTGAAAAGATCCCTAAGATGTTTTTGAATTTCTTCTGCTTTTTCCATGGAGCTATGGTCATGTATAATGGTATCGATGTTTAAAATAAATCGCGCTTTATATGATGGGGCCGAGTAAGCTCTAAATTGACTTTTCGCCAAAATATTTATATCAATAGCAGATCAAGCATCGATTCGGCAACCTAAAAAGACTTGGTGTGACCAATCCTATAGCCTATGCTCTCACGCTTATCATCCAAAAAGATACTGCTGATCTTCGTTCTCACATTATACTGCCTGTTGCTGGGATACAAGCTGCTGCGGCTTGGCAAACATGGTGATGGAATCGAGTACGCCAGTGTCGCCCGTAACCTCGCCGACGGTGTGGGGACGTTCTGGAAGCCTTATCTCGACGACTACCTGCATCCGGTATTCCATGAACATCCGCCATTGGTGTTCTGGATTCAATCTCTATTTTTTCGGATATTCGGCAACGGGCCCTATCTGGAGGCATTTTATGGGTTTTTCATGGGGTTGCTGATCTTATTCGGAACCGGCATGTTTTGGCAACACGTCCGTCGGGACTATCGGTATTCGTCAATCGGAAGTTGGTGGCCGATGATGCTGCTGGTGCCGCTACCGCTGTTCACTTACATTATGCAGGTTAATCGGATAGTCAATACATGGACCCTGCTGGCCATTATTGCCGCCTACCTCGCATATTTGAGCTCGGCTAAGACCAAGTTCGCCGCATGTTTCAGCATTCTGACCGGCGCTGCCATATATTTGGGCTTCATAGCCAAGGGGCCAGTGGCGTTTTTTCCATTTGCAATACCGTTGCTGGCCTGTCTGACATTGAAACGGAGTTTTGCCGGAGCAATCACGGCAACCCTGATTTCCACTGCCACCTTTGCAGTGATCCTGATGGCCACGTTTTACATCTATCCGGACAGCGTTGACTTCTGGCGGGGATTTTGGCAAGCCCAGGTCATGGCCAGTTTAAAAAGCGAACGGGGAATGCCCCGTCCCCACTGGCATCTGCTGCACCGCTGGATGGCGGAGATGATTGTTCCGTTTTTAATTGCCGCGGTCTTCATGCTTGCTTTCAAGGTGCCCTTTCGCCGAATCCGGTTTGATCGCCGGGCCCTGTTTTTTTTGCTAACGGCACTGTCGGCCAGTTTGCCGTTTCTGGTCAGCAGCCGCCAACACGGGCGTTACATTTTCCATGCCTATCCTCTCTTTATTTTGTGCCTGGCGTTTGTGACTCAAAACATTGCGGCTCAAATTGAATCGGTATTGACCCAAAAAAAGGTTCTGCGGATCTGGGTGGGTGTAATCGCAGCAGGTTTTCTAGTTGCGGCTTTCTGGGGAATGCTTCACCACAAAAATCATATTGCCCGCCGCAAACCGTTCTACCACGATATTTATCTGCAGAAGATCCCCTTGCCGGAACGTATCACCGTTTCTGCTTGTCCGGAGGATATGATCTACCACGACTGGCTTTTCGCCGATTTGCAGCGATTTTACCGCAGCAGCCTGACGGCGGAAATGGACAGGCAATATCTGATCATTGCCAAAAACAGCACCTGCACCGTACCGGAGGGCTATCAGCGGATCAACCGGGAACCGACATTGAAGTATATCGTTTATAAAAAGCAAGGGACGCTGAAAGAATAAACAGCCAGGTAAATTCCAAAAAACAAATCTCAAATAAATCTCAAATCTCAAAAAATCAAATTCGAAAACTTTGGTCATTGGATCATTGGAATTTGGACATTGTTTGGGATTTGATATTTGGTCCTTCGAATTTGCTTACAGAGAGTCATCAACTTTTGAAAATAATCACGTCTATTGAAGTCATCGGATAATTTACAAACTTAGCGGAATCCTCCTTTCCGGTAAATCCGCCAGGGCAAGACCAGCATCGCCAGCAGCGGGCGGCGTTTGAGACGGGGTTCGACCTCGACCGCAACCCCGGAGTGACGTTCGATTTTCCATAAAATGTAATCCACGCCGCCCTCAAAGGTCAGGGCGGCTTTCAGCAATCGCATGATGGAAAGCAGCTTGCCCTGCCAGGCACGCAGCTTCCAGGTCCAACGGCTGACCAACCGACGGCCCGCGGTTACATGCTGGCGGTACCGCTGCGTGCCGAAGCGGTCATCCCCTTCAATTGGGCCGCCGAATGCGTCCAGGGCCAAGCGGGTGATTTCTTCGTAATATTGCGGAGCCGCATCGTACAAGCGGGCCCTTTTCTGCGGTTTTTCTGATCTGAGTTCGGCGCTGTATGACAAAGTCAAACCACGACTCCACAACTGGCGGGCCGTGAATTGATCCGGGGCTTGCGGCAGAACACGTTTGACGAAGGTCAGAATGGACTGGCCAAAGCATTTAACAACGAGTTCGGCAACCGCATCGTTCCGGGCGAACAGCAAACCGGTTGGTTGGCAAAACCGGCCCCAGAGGTAGGAATGAAACCAACGTGGCGACGTTCCCTTCTGAAAGTCCGCCAGGGACAGCACAGCGTATTTGGTGCGCACCACCTTTCCTTCGAATTTTAACTCCAGGTAATAAACGTTGGGCGGCAGCAGCGCGTTTAACCATGCCTGCCAGCGGCTTTTGAAGGCGACGCGGTAGTCATCGACCAGCAGGTAAAGGTCCACCAGGCCGTCAAAGTCGTCACCGGAGCGCAGACAGGAGCCGTAAAACAGAATCCCCTGAGCCGCATCGCCATGGCGCAGCAGAATCTCATCGATCAGGGTGCGAACTGCCGGCGAGGCGGTCCGATCGGAATTGCGTCTGATGGCGTACATTAGCTGGTCGGGAATATCCATCTTCAAATCCGCAAAAATGATGCTGTCCCGCCATACCTCACGGCAGTTGGCTCCTGACGGGTGTCGGGCGTATAGAGTTGTCCGTCCAGCGTAAAGCCGCTGTCCAGATTCAGTTTAACTTCATGGACATGGTGACTGTAATAACCGTTTTCCGGCCTGCAATGCGCTCCCCTGCGTCCCCGCAGGATAGACGGCAGAGCCCGCAGCAAACACCGTGGACGGGCGCGCAGGGCGGTATAGTGCAAGGGACCGGATTCATTACCCCAGAAAGGATACAGCCCGAGAAACAACCTTTCGAGTGTGCTGACCAGTATGACAAATGAATCGAATCGCTGTGGTTGATGATGATCCAGTGCAATTGAAACGGGAACCGCCGGTATAAAGTCGTTGTTTTGACGAACTGCGGCCCATAGAAAACGCAGAATGGTCAATCCGGGCCCGATCTCGCCCTTCAGGCCCCTGGTATTTACCTTGCGGTGAAAATATTGAATTCCCTGGTAAACAGCGGCCGTGCCGAAAAACATGCCATAGCGAGTCGGGTGACCGGGCGCCTGAACCTGCAAAACCGGTCGTTGAATGATTTGCGGTGGGGCATTGGGATTTTTAGCCCAACTGAACAGCGATTTTAAAGACCTGACATGCGATCCGGTAAATCCCACGTCCCGGGCAGTCATGCTGGTTGTACCCGATTGCAGCACCGCCAGCAAAGGCAGGTTCGCATAGGGCCTGTGATGGAAGAGATTCGTTAAAACCGCCTGCACGGTGCCGTCGCCGCCACTCACGGCCACCAGGCTTACTTCCTGACTTTCAAAATACCGCAACGCATGCAAAACGTCTTGCGGTGTCTGCGCGTCGCGCTGAATCACCGCTGGATATTCGGAGATTACCCGCCGGATGGCACCCACACCGTTTAAATTGCCGCCGCTGAGCGGATTAATGATTACGCCGATTTTCGGCGTTTTATCGAAAAATGCTGCGTTTGACGACATCTCGGTGGTCTCTATGGTTTGATTTTCCGTCAACATGTCAACTGATTAAGGTGAGGTTTCAGGTTTCGGGTGTCGGGTGTCGGGTTTCAGCAAAGTCCACGGGAAGTGCCTAAACATCTTGTGAAACCTCAATGAATGACGAATGGCGATCGACGAATGGCAAATGATGGAATCGCCTCGCTCAATTATTTTATAATAGACAGAATACAATATTCGATGTTCGATGTTGGATGTTGGATGCTTACAGTCCGCCATTGGAGGATTCGACGTTCATAAGTTTCTATACTATGATCAGGCTGGACGCTCGCGGCCAGCGGCCTGGCTGACACCTGAACACTGACACCTGAAACCTTTGCCTGACATCTTGCGACATATTGCCGGTTTAACCTCGCTAGAATATAAATAGTCAATTACTAGCCCGGTGGGTAAACAGTCTCACGGCCAGGGATGGCTGCCGGTCGGCGTGATCAATATCTAAAAACCATGACCTGATCGGTCCCCCGGTCCCTCGGGCTATGACAGCCATCAACAACCGCACAAGTAAAAATATGCTGGATACCACGGTCCAAATGGTTACGGCGAACAATCCCCAATCCGGACGTGCCAGGAAAACGCTGGCCGTCAACAACATCAGGCATGGATTGCGCCGCGCGGTAATCAGCCGGAAATAGGAGTCGATCGGACGCCAGCAAAATATCCCGAATTTTCCAAACCAGGCCAGAAATACACCTTCGACCAGCCGCCCCGCAGCGTAGCCAATCACGATCAACCAGTATGCTGCATTAAGGGAAATCTCACCGAAGCTGAATTGTGAGATACCCAATCCCATCCCCCAGAGAATGTACCAGACCGGCGGATGGATCAAGTCAATGATATGATCAAAATAATGGCCAAACTTGCTGGAAGTAACGGTGACCCGCGCCAGCTTGCCGTCGACGGTGTCTAAAAATGTCATCAGCCAGCCCGCCAGCAGCCCCCAGAAATACCGGCCATCGGCAAATAACCACCCGGCCAGCAGAACCAACAGCAAACCGATGATGGTCACATGGTTCGGCCGCAGTCCGAATTGCACGCACCGGCCGACAACCCATTGAGCCGGCCGGGGCCAAGCCCACTTGGTTACCAGATCGGTAACCCCTTTGTAAGACCAATCAAAAAGCCGGCGTTCCAATACCCGGCCATTGCCGGAAGTCACCGGTAGCACGAACGGGGGTTCGAATTTCAGCAGCCGCTGCTGAAAAGATACCGACAGGGTTTCCAGGGTTTCAGTGTTTGTTCCCGGCAACGATACCGCGCCGTCGTTTTGTAATAATATTTGCCGCGCCTCATGGGCTTGTTCGCAAGGGACATGAGCGGCCACCGCAACCGGGGCGGATTCCTGTGGTATCTGCAAAACTAAATTCTGTGTCTGGACCATATAATTGATGACACGATCGTCGAACAGGTAATCCCCCCTGAACAGCAGGACCGAACCTTTTTCAGGCAATGCGGCAATACCATCCACCAGGTTGGTCACCCCGGCGGCTTTCAGCACCCTCAACTGTCGCTGCCGGGATGTCAAACCCCAAATCAGGGTTGAGCTGTCATTAATAATGCAGGCAAATAGCGGCATGTTGAATTTCTCCAAGTTGCTTAACCAAAATAGCCTTGTTCAATAATCGTGGAAAATATCAAAAATTACAAATTACAAGCACCAAATGACAAATAAAAATCAAATCTCAATATTCAATGACCAAAACGACTCCCCCTACCCCTCAATACTGGCATCCGTGTTTTCTGTAAAGTTAAGGATGATAATAGATGCCTGCCGACAACTTTGATCTACCTTTCAACAATACCGTTCGGTTGCAAAATCTATGTAATTACTATATTTATCACAAATGGGATCTGCCAACTTTAAAAAATCCAATGTGAACGGCGAGGAACCACCAGTGGCTAGCGCCATCAGGCTGGCCCATCTTTCCGATCCGCACATCTCCATCATGGAGGATATCTCACCGCGGGATCTGCTCAGCAAACGGCTGTTCGGGTATTCAAGATGGAAACTGCACCGCGGTGCCGAACACGGAAGCCGCGTACTGTCTGCTTTAGAATCCGATCTTGGGCGGACCCAACCCGATCACATTGCAGTCACCGGCGATCTGACCCACCTTGGCCTGCCGGCCGAATTCAAAAAGGCCCGGCAGTGGCTGCAGTCACTGGGATCGCCGGCCCGGGTCACCGTCATTCCCGGCAACCACGATGCTTACGTCAAATCCCCCTGGCATCAGACCATGGCCCATTGGACCGACTACATGATTTCCGACAACCCGCCGGATAATGAGCCGGTATCCGACAATTCGCAAAATATTTTTCCGAGTTTGAGAATCCGGGGCTGTTGCGCTCTCATCGGCCTGAGCACCGCCCGGCCCAGCGCACCGCATCTGGCGGTTGGTACCATCGGTGCTGCGCAATTAAAAAGCCTGGAGACCATCCTGGCTCGCAGCGCCGGCCGGCGATTATACCGCATCCTTTTAATCCACCATCCGCCGGCATCCGGTAGCGTGAGTTGGCGCAAACGCCTGACGGATGCCGCTGATTTGCGAACACTGCTGGAGCAATACGGCGCCGGGTTGATCCTGCACGGCCACGCGCATAGAACCCTGAAAAATCGGCTAACAACGCCAACCGGTCATATACCGGTGATGGGCGTTCCATCGATTTCAGCCCTGGGCCGCACGCCCGAGCGCCGTGCCCGCTACTATATCTATCGCATACAGCCTGCTGGCGACGGTTGGCAGGTCAGCCTCGAAGTTCGCATCTACTCAATCGAGGAAGATCGTTTCCTAAGGGAAAGCGGGCCGGGGAATGTCGATTGACGAATGGCGTATGATGAATGTCGAATGACGATTGACGAATTAAGAAATTCTATTCATTTTGATAATTCATAATCGAACAGTTCCATCCTCACAATCCGCAATCCGAATTCAACTATCTTTCTAATGCCATCTACCCCCTGCCAACGACAGACTCCCACCAATAACCAATAACGAATAACAAATAACTATTCTCCTTCTGTCATCTGACCTCTGCGTGCCGCGGCGTAGCTCGAAGAGCGAAGACGGGTCTTCTGTCCTCTGACCTCTGTCCTCCGACTTCTGTCTTCTGCCATCTTTTACTGACACCTGAAACCTGACACTCTTGAGTGTCTTCCAACTTCCGCATTCCGACTTCCCACTTCAAAATTCTGACCTCTGTCCTCTGCCCGTAATCACACTACCTGCCGCAGCTTCCACAATGCCACGGCGGAAATCAAAAAAACCGGTGTAATGGCGGTAATCACCGGGCTGAAATTGAGCAAAAGCCCCAGGTGAACAATCACCTGGTCGCCGAAATAATAAATAATCCCCACAAATGCACCCATCATGATCCGTTTGCCGGCGGTGACCATGCGGGTGGAGCCGAATACAAAGGGCAACGAAAGCAACACCATGGCGCCGGTGGTCAATGGCACCCCCAGTTTACGCCACAAGGCCAGCGTGTAGCGATCCGCATTTTGACCACTCTCCCGCATGGCCGTGGCATACCGGTAAAGATCGGCCGATGACAGGCTGTCGGCCGGTATTTCCAGGACTTCGACCTGATCGGTGCTTAAAAACGTATCCAGCGTCAGGCTGGGCAGGCGAGTGGTTGTAATACCCTGCTCGGTAAATGTTTTGCGGGTAATTTCCCTGAGAACCCATTGGGAATTATTCTGAATATCGGCTTCGCGCGCATGCAAGTAAACTTCAAGACGACCCTTTTCATCCGTCTCGAATAGATCCAGATCTTTGACAACTCCACCGGAATGCGTTTTCCCCACATGGATATAGGTTGAATTCCGACGCGCCCAGAATCCCTGCTTGGTTAACGTAAAGCCCGTACCCGAGATCGCCAGGGCCCGTTTTTTTCGGGCCAGTTGATCCAGAGGGGGCACGACAATTTCTGCCAACAGGCCGGTTAAGACGATCAGGATCGTTCCGGCGGCAAGCACCGAGCCGCAAATTCGCCGGATCGATATCCCGCCGGCCTGCATGGCGAGAAGTTCGCCGTGGTCGGCCAAAATACCCAGCGCAACGACGCTGCCCAACAGGGTACCAATCGGCATCAATTCGAGCATGCGCCTCGGCAAGGTGAGGCCGATAAAAAGAAAGGCATCCCGGGCGCGAAAGTTGCCTTTGCCGACGTCATCCAGCTGAGACATCAATTCCAGCAGGCTGAACAGCGCAACCAGAATTGTGAAAATCAGAAAAAAGCTGCGCAAGAAAGAATTGCCAATGTGTCGGTCGAGTGTTTTCATCTGACTATCTGCCTCGCCGCAAAAACAAAAGCGGGGGCGGCCACAAAAGCACCAGCAGCAACCCGGCCAGCAGCAGCTGCATCCACCATATTCCGGGGATGGTATCCAGGATTCCTTTTTCAACCCATTTTTTGGTCAACGCGCTGAGATTGTAATATACTGCAAAAATCACAACGGCGGTCGTAACCTTGGCATATTTGCCCCGTCGGGGTGAAGAACGGCTCAGCGGCACCCCCAGCATCGCCAGCAACACGGTGGCAAGTGGTGTCGAGAGCCGCCACTGAAATTCAGCGATTTCCTGGCTGTCGTCCGACCGGGCCAGCGTGCCGGTTGAAACCGACTTGACCCGATACTTCAGCCGCAGTTCGTTTTTGGCTTCGATGGGAATGGCTGATTGCTCAAATTGCACGACCCGTCCGGCTTCACCCATCCGGGAAAATTCATACAGGGTGCCGTCGGTGAAAACCACAATCTGCTTGCCGGATACGGGATCTGTGGATTGATTGGCTTTGCCGGCAAAGATAACCTGCAAAGCATCATCGCGCTGGGTTCGGATAAAGACCCGTCGGGCTTCATCCCGCTGTTGATCGACCTTTTCGGCATAGATTACCCGGGCGCCACTTTCGGTTTCGTAAAATGTCCCGTCATTCATGCGCCGGAGATCAAAATTGGCTTCGGCATGGGCCTTTAGCCGATAATACTTGTCGTAAGCCCAAGGTCGAATAAAAAGAGATAGGCCGGCGACAATGATGCCGATCATGACGGCCGTGACAAAAACGGGCCGTAAAATTCGCCCCATGCTGACGCCGCAGGCCGAAAGGGCAGTCATTTCGGAATCCTTGTACAGCCGGCCTAGGGCAACCACCACTGATAAATACAGGGTCGTGGGTAGCAGCACCTCCAGTGCGATGGCAATTCTGAGTAGGATTAAAACGATAACCGTGGTGCCCGGCAATTGTCCCACCAGGGCATCGGCCAGGAAGCGGGTAGCCATATAACACCCAAATATAAATACCAGGATGCCGCATACCGCCAGGGTGGGCTTGATAATTTCCCGCATTATATAACGGTCGATAATCATTTTTTTCAATTGAAAAAAGCGCTCTTCAGCATGATTAGCTCAGAACGCTTATTCGAAATTTCAGCGGACGGTCGATAGAGAGCCACCGTCCGATTGCACTATTTTTTATGGCGAATGGGTTGATTTATCTGCCGACCTTCCAGGTGCGGACAAGTCGGAGGTCTTCGGAAACAAAATTCACGCGTCAATGGGCCAGCCTGACTTCCGTAACCTGGCAGGACTTTTCGCCGGGATTGGCCTTTTCGCGACCGTCGCAGGCCGTTACAACTTTTTCCGCCTGCTTTATATCAGCCCGGTAGTCGACTTCGCACCAGTGCAGTCCGTTAACCAGACAGGTCCATACGGGTATCTCGCGCGCCAGCTGATCGATTACCGATAAATACCATTTTGTTTGTGACGCGGGATCGCGCAGGGCCATTTCGATAGCGTCGCGGAACATCCGCGGCCCCTGGTCGCGAAACAGGATCATCCCGATAGATTCACCATCTACCTGATCGGGCAATAGATCCTTGCCGATTTTAACCAACCGGCAGCCATCCAGTTCAACCTTCATGTCGTCGGCATCATACGCGGTTTTCTGGCTCACAACGACAGTGACATCGCGGTCACGCGTCTCCAGCAAACGCTGCATGACAGCCGCTTCAAATAAGGTGTCGCCATTTAACAAGACAAAATCGTCGTTCATCTCATCATGAGCTGACCAGCAGCTGACCAGGTTGTCTGAAACCGCATAAGCGGCATTGTAGATGGTTCGCACCCGATCCGTACCATAGCGTGATCGCAGGATCCGTTCGACTTTGTCGGACCGATAACCCGTGACAACAGTCACTTGCTCGATGCCGCATTTGGCAAGTTCATCTATTTGCCATTCAATTATAGTTTGTCCCAGAATCGGGAGAATGCATTTGGGGGAGTCCGCCGTCAACGGCAACAAACGTTTCCCCTGCCCTGCGCTTAATATGACAGCTTTCATCAATCTATTTTCGCTTCCATACCGTGTCGATAATCATGCTCGGTGCACCGTTAAAACCACTCAAAATCATAGCGGCTCAAATCACAGATTAGTGTCATTGAGCTTCAATCCCATGGTCTCATCAAAAAAATTGATGGCATTTTTTAAGATGTCATGAAAATACTCGACTTGATCAGGAGATAAGCCGAGGGAAACTGAAATTGTGCTGAAAACATCCGCCTGGGTGCGTTTAATTTCTTCCAAAATCTGCTTGCCTTTTTCGGTCAGGGTAACCGTGGTGACCCGCTGATTTTCCGGTAGTATATTTTTATCGACAAGCTTTTTATCCTTCCATAGTTTCGTAATCGTTGTGGAAATAGTACTGTTGCTGACCGAAGGGTATAGGCTTCCGATTTCGGATATGCTCATACTGCCTTTCATTCCGACCAACTCGATGATCAGGCTTTCTCGATCAGTTAGATCTCCCACTTTTTGTTCTGATACTTTGGATGCCATATACAAGCGCACCCTAAAAGCCATATCATAAATCAGCGATTCTGTGTTTTTCCCCATCGGTTCCCCTTAGATATGGAAGCACCCTGCAAATTTTCAAACAATCTCATAAGTTCGGCTTTTCCAATCTATCCGTCGTGTAGAAATAAAGTCAGGTTAGCGACTGAAAATCCTACGAATGCAAGATTTATGCTACTCCGAGCGGAAAAATGGCTATATGGTGTAGCCGGATCCGGTTACTCACTTTCAAAAAAGTATTTATAATACAAAAAATATCGTTTGTAAAGAGTTCCTTGCTAAAAATTAAAAAAAACTTAATATTTCAATTATTGAAATGTTTTATTTTTTAATTAAAGGCTAGTGGGGAGATCTATGCTTCATTATCGGAAATTAAAACGACTGTCCATTCAAAAACGGTGTTCCGCGTCACGACACCACTCGGCTGGTTTTGGATCATCATATCTAAAAACCACCGGATTATCAACGTCAGTTTGGCGGTCTGGGTTTCTGAAGGAAAATATGTTCATAGAAGGCTGTAAATTGCAGCCGGAATCTGCTAAGGTGTCTGCCGACCTGATTCAAACCATACATACGAGGACAGGACATGAATTCTGATGAACGGTCAACCGGCCGCATATCCGACCATCCCGACAACGGGCTGGAGGTCGTGGAAGCTGAGGGTCGTCGCATTCTAAATGATTTTATACGCCTGCCGTGGTCGCTGTATTCAGACGACCCGATGTGGATTCCACCTCTGCTTCTCGAGCGCCGCATGCATCTGTCGCCGAAAAATCCTTATTTTGACCATGCAGATTTTCAGGCCTGGGTCACGTACCGCAACGGAAAACCGGTGGGGAGGATCAGTGCCCAAATTGACCGGCTTCATATCGATCGCCACCAGGATGCCACCGGATTCTTTGGGATGCTGGAAGCGGAAAATGATAATCGAACTTTCCAAACGCTGCTGAATACAGCGGAAAATTGGCTGCGGGCGCAGGGAATGCAGAAAATCTGCGGCCCCTTCAATTTATCGATCAATCAGGAATTAGGTTTGTTGATAGAAGGATTCGACACCCCGCCCTCCATGATGATGGGTCATGCCCGCCCTTATTATGCCGAACTGATAGAAAAAGGTGGCTATCAAAAGGAAAAAGACCTCCTGGCTTATATCATAGACTCCGATTTTAAAATGACTGCCACCGCCAGAACCATTACCGCCCGCAAAAAAAACAAGATCCACATTCGAAATTTGAACAAATCCGACTTTGTTAGTGAGCTGTCAATTATCAGGGATATTTTTAACGATGCCTGGTCGCAAAATTGGAATTTTGTTCCGTTTACCAACGCCGAATTCGAGCACCTGGGTAAGGATCTAAAAATGCTGGCCGACGAGGAATTGGTAAAAATAGCCGAAGTCGATGGACAGCCGGCAGCCTTCATTGTTGTCCTGCCGAATATCAATGAGATTATCCAGGATCTAAACGGCCGGCTTATCCCATTCGGTTGGCTTAAGTTGTTATGGCGCCTCAAAATAAAATACCCTGAATCAGCCCGAATCCCTTTGATGGGCGTTCGCTGCCGTTATCATGACAGCATGATGGGCGCGGCCCTGGCATTTGGCGTCATCGGCGATGCGCAGCAGCCTGCAATCAACCGCGGCATAAAAAAGGTGGAACTTTCATGGATCCTGGAAGACAATAAAGGCATGCGCGACATCATCGAATCCATTGGTGGCAAGGTTTATAAGACCTACCGGATGTATAGCAAAAATCTCTAGCCAGAGTCCCGCATACCAAATTCAGATAAATTACAAATTACAAATAACAAATAACAAACAATATCCAAATCCAAAAACTCAAATTCCAAACCAAATCGGCATCTCAACAATACGCCGTGGTAGCGCGGAGTTTAACAGGGTTACGTGCTGCAGTTTTCGGTCATTGAAATTTTGAATTTATTTGGAATTTGGTGCTTGTGTTTTGATCATTATTTCCAAACGTAAACCTCTGACCTCGAAGAACCTCAGTTGTAGAGAACAATGCCAATTCCTCACCAACCTTTCACGGCCCTGGTCCTGGCCGCTGATCGTGGACCGGGTGATCCGGTCGCCAGTGCTGCCGGTGTCCCGTGCAAATCCCTGACACCGATTGGCGGCATTCCGATGGTTTTGCGCGTGGTCGATGCCCTGGCTGCTGCCCGGCAAGTCGGCGCGATAAATTTGAGCGGACCGCCGGAATCCATCGTAAATCAAACGGATGGTCTGAACCGCCTGATCGCATCCGGTGATATCAACTGGCATGCCAATCAAGCCACACCGAGTACAAGCGCCTACCACGTATTGGAGCGGTTGCCGGCCGAGGTACCGGTGTTGTTGACCACAGCCGATCATGCCTTGCTAACCCCCCGAATAGTAGACTATTTTTGCGAAGAAGCACGGGCCACGGGTTGCGATGTCGTCGCCGGGGTCGCCCGGTATGAGACAGTCGCCAGCGCCTACCCCCAGACCCGCAGAACGGCCACCCGTTTGCAAGATGGCACCTACTGCGGATGCAACCTGTTCGCCTTTCTGACCCCTACGGCGAGGCAAGCGGCAGATTTCTGGCGGCAGGTTGAATCCCAACGCAAAAATCCACTGCGCGTGATTCGAATACTGGGCCCCACCGCCGTTTTTCGTTATTTGATAGGACGCCTGTCCCTAAAAGAGGCCATGGCAAGGATTTCGCACCGCTTAGGATTCAAAGCCGGTGCCGTGATCATGCCATTTGCCGAAGCTGCCGTGGACGTCGATTCGACCAGCGACCTGGCACTAGTGGAGAGGATTGTCGCTGATAGTGACACCTAAACGATTCACCCATCCCGGGTATTACGAATAAATAGTAGCTTAATCTGCCGCCAGTGTTCAGGTGTCGGGTGTCAGGTGTCAGGAGAGAAGCCCAAGCGGGCAAGCCGGAATTTAAGATTGAATATTGAATATTTGTTGCATCGCTTCAGGCTTCGCCTTCGGCTGCGACCCGACACGTCGCTCTATCTTTTTTATTTAAATCGATAGCCGTCCTAAATATTCAATCTGGCTATAGCATAGATCTTGCGCAAATATGATTTGATTTCAATAAATAGACACTAATATACTTGCCTCATTGGCAACAGTCTGACGACGATAGGCTCTTACTAATAACAAATAACCAATCACATATAACTGCTTGTTTTCGGCCCTCTGACGTATATTCTCTGTCTTCTGCAGGCTAACGATCATCAGATCAAACTAATAACCAATAACGAATAACAATTAACTTTTATTCTTCTGACATCTGCTTGCCGCGGCGTCTTGTGGGGTCGTAGCCCGAAGGGCGAAGCCCCAAGCTCGAAGAGCGAAGACGGGCCTGCCACGGCGAAGCTCGAAGAGCGAAGACGGGTCCTCTGTCATCTGTCCTCTGACATCTGTCCTCTGACATCTGTCATCTGACATCTGTCATCTGACCTCTGTAATCTGAAAACTTCTCTACCTAGCCCCATGCGTATCGTGTGGGTTGAAAAATATCTTTCCTTTCAAAGGCGCGGCAGCTGCGGGCTACCCGGCCGGCCTGTTTAAGATCGGCGGGGAAGTCGACCTCGCACCACTGAAGTCCATTGGTGGGGCATGTCCAAATCGGAATCGATTGAGCCATTTCATCGATGACAGTCAGATACCACTTTTTGCGGGCCGCAGGGTCACGCAAGGCGTCCTCGACGGCCCGGCGAAACATATGCGGCCCCTCGCGCTGAAAAAGTATCATCCCGATTGACTCGGCATCGATGCGGTCGACTGCCAAGTCTTTACCGATCTTGACCAGCCGTCCTCCGTCCAGGGCAACCTTCATGTCATCCGCGTCGTAATTACGTTTCTGGTGCGTTACGACCGTTATCGGACGGGCCGGCATTGCCAGCAGGCGGCTCACCACAGCGGACTCAAAAATTGTATCACCATTTAAAAGAACAAATTCCTCGTTCATTTCTGACCGCGCCACCCAGCAGCTGAAAAGATTGTCGGCCCAGGCATAGGTCGGGTTATAAAGGACACGCACCCGCTTGGAATCATAACGGCTGTGCAGCTGCTGCCGCACCCGATCCGCTCGATAACCGACAACGACGGTTACCTGGTCAATTCCTCCTTTATAGAGCTCATCGATTTGCCACTCAATCAGGGATTGCCCCTCGACGCGCACCAGGCATTTGGGGTAGTCGGCGGTCAGCGGCATCAATCGCTTCCCCTGGCCCGCGCTTAGAATCACTGCTTTCATAGGCTACAACCTCGGGGTTTTTATCATAATTATTCGGCAACAAAAACTGGCGTCTCGCGTCCGGCATCCTGGATTCAGAAGTCAGAGGACAGAAGACAGATGACAGATGTCAGATGACCCGTCTTCGCTCTCCGAGCTTCGCCGCGGCAAGCAGAGGACAGAGAACAGAAGACAGATGACAGATGTCAGAGCACCCAAAACAGATGGCAGAGGACATGGGGCACAGAGCCCGGTTGCATATGGTATAAGGTATAGCGTTATCAGGTGAACCTAACAATTGACCTTACGCATTTTACCAAAAACCTTACACTTAATCCTTTGTCCCCTGAACCCTACACCCTATACCCTACACCTTATACCCTAAACCTTATACCTTCTTTTGCCGAATGCCGAATGCCGAAAACCGAATGCCGGATCTTTTTCCAGCATCCAGCACCGAGTATCGAGTATCGAGAATCCTGAATTTGGCCGAAAATTGGCCAACTATCGACAAAAACCGGCACTTTGATGTCATCAAGTATTTACCGTGCTTGGATCATTTAGCCTCAATTCGAGCAATTCATCGAAAAATCCAATGGAGCTGGCAAGAATTTGATGAAATGATTCATTCTGTTCCGGGTTCAATCCAAGAGATTTGGCGACAGTCGTAAACACGTCTGACTGTTTCTCCTTTATTTGCTTGAGCATTTTGCGGCCCTTGTCCGTTAGACGGACCGTCGTGATACGCTGATTTTCAGGCAGAATTATTTTATCGACCAGTTTTTTTTCTTTCCATAATTTCGTAATGGTAGTCGATATCGTACTGTTGCTGACCCTCGGATAAAAATTGCAGATTTCAGAGATACACATATTTCCCTTGGTGCCGATGAGCTCCAGAATGAGAGCCTCCCGGTCACTTAAGTCGTGCACCCGTTTTTCCTCCGACAGTTTCGAGGCGATGTACAGACGCACCCTAAAAGCCATGTCATAGATCATCATCTCAGTCACTTCTTTCATCAAATCCTCCTTGCAAGGTAGCCTAATTTAACATTAAAAATATTAATAATACAAAAATTACTATTTGTAAAGAGTTTATTATATTAATTATATATAAAATGAATATTTTATTTATTAAAATATTTTTATAATCAACTCTTGACAAACTAAAATATAACTTTATAATTGAAATCAGCAAACATTTTGATTGTAAAAATGTTTCTTATTAAAAATATATTAAAATCAATAAATATTCGAATAAGAAATATTTTTTTTACAAACTCTTGACAAATTGAATTGATCGGATTACCATTGAATTAATTTTTTGAACTGTTAAAGCTCAGAAAATTAAAATCAACTGAAATGACAAATAGGATTTCTAACATAGGCATTTTATTTTGTATTCTAAACAATACGGCATATATATTGCGTATGCTTTACAGTTTTCGAAATTCGTGTTACGCTTTTCGTGAATCCTTGTTTTAAGGAGCCAAGATCCTAATTTTCCAAGAGATTGGGATCGAACTGGGAAGGTCGCGAGACGTTGGTTGCCCGAGGCAATTTAACATTCCGACGTGTGGAAATCACCTTGCATGTCGGGCAGTCAAACTTGAGACTTTTCATCGAAGCATTTGAAGTTAGATGCTGGCAAGAAAATTTTGCAAATAACCGTTACAGGTATTTGACATTTAATCATAAATCAGGTAAAAGCCACATCGGCGGAACTTCCCGATCAAAATGGCAAAAATTAATACAGATCAGGGGGAAGATGCAGATGTTAGGTTAATGCAGTGATTCCTGGGAGGATGGTCGCTGCGCTAACTTGATTTGGACTTAAGGAGGCTTTAGTTGCTATGGATGCTACACCTGCCGCACATAATCTGCCATTGCGGATTGCGGATTTCTCTACGCTAGCGGAAGCGCTCGACTATGCAGCTCGTGGAAAAACCGGCTATAATTTTTATACGGGTGGCGTCAAGTTATACGCAAAATTGCCCTACGCAGAACTCCAAAGAGATGCGCAGGCCCTGGCACGCCGTTTCATCGATCTCGGCGTGAGCCGCGGCTCGCGGGTCGCCCTGGTCGCCGAGACGCACCCGGACTTTATGCGTTTCTTTTTCGCCTGCCAGTACGCGGGACTAGTTCCCGTCCCGCTGCCGGCCTCTGTCCATCTGGGCGGCCGCCAGGCGTATGTTGCCCAACTTAGAAGACTCCTTTCAATCTGTCAGGCAGAAATCGCCATGGCACCGGATGGATTCCTGGCCTATCTGAAAGAAGCGGCCCAGGACCTGAATCTGAGATTTTTAGGTAGCCCGCAGGATTTTTACGATCTTCCGGAACCCAGCATTCGTCTGCGTCCATCGCAACCGGATGAGGTCGCCTACCTACAATATACGTCCGGCAGTACCCGCTTTCCGCGGGGGGTGATGATCACCCAGAAAGCCGTATTAAGCAATCTCTTTGCCATCCTTAAATACGGCATTCAAGTGCGATCGGAGGACCGGGCAGTATCCTGGCTTCCTTATTTTCATGATATGGGACTGGTCGGTCTGGTTCTGGCTCCGATGGCTGCTCAACTGACTGTCGATTACTTGAGCACACGCGACTTTGCCATGCGCCCCAGGCTGTGGTTAACGCTGATGTCGCAAAATAAGGCCACGCTTTCCTTCAGCCCGCCTTTCGGTTATGAATTGGCCGCCCGACGTATCCGAGAGGAAGAAGCCAAAACCTTTGATCTCAACTCATGGCGCGTTGCCGGCGTCGGAGCTGAGCCGATTCGAACCGAACCCCTGGACCAATTTGCCGATTTGTTGGCACCCAGTGGCTTCGACCGGCGATGCTATGTGCCGTGCTACGGTATGGCGGAATGTTCCCTGGCAGTGACATTCGCACCTCTGGGACAAGGTGCCGATGTAGACCATGTCGATATTAACGTCATGGCAGACGAGCAAAAAGCCCATCCGCTGCACCCAAAGCTGGACAGCAATACTGCGAGCTCAACTCATTTCACCAACTGCGGTGCACCCTTGCCCGGATATGAAGTCGAAATCAGAGATGATCAGGGGCAGGTGTTGCCGGAACGCCATTGCGGAACCTTGTATGTTCGCGGTCCCAGTATCATGTCCGGCTACTTTGGAGACCTTAAGTCCACCCGCGAGGTATTATCTCCCGATGGCTGGCTGAACACCGGTGATCTGGCGTATCGCGTGGGCAATGGCATCGTGATTACCGGGCGGGAAAAGGACCTGATCATCATCAATGGCCGCAACATCTGGCCGCAAGATCTGGAATACCTGGCAGAACAACAATCGGAGGTGCGTACCGGCGACGCCTCGTCCTTTTCGGTGCCCGATGCGAATGGCGAAGAGCGGGCCGTTATGATGGTTCAATGCCGTGAATCCGATGAACTGAAACGCTCTGACCTGCGGGACCGACTGCACAGCCTGATCCGGGAGGAATTCGGCATTGACTGCTTGATCGAACTCGTCCCTCGCAACACCTTACCTAGAACAACGTCTGGAAAGCTATCCCGTTCGGGTGCGCGAAAAGAGTATCTGAAACGGGTCGCAGCCAAGCAGGCCCATGAAACCGGCGAAGATCTTTACGCCGCAACCCTCCGCCAGCGGGCCGTCTAACCTGGAAATTAATACCAAAAACCGTGTAAAATAATGGTTTATGCACTGATCATATAGTGATATCTGATCAGAACCGGATAAGTGTTTGGAAAAATTGTATGGCTGACACGATAGCAATAACAGGGGCGACAGGATTTGTCGGCTCTGCGGTGGCCCGGCGGTTGACCACGGCCGGATACCGGATCCGGGGCTTGCTTCGCTCCGGGTCACTTCACAAACGACCGGTGGATAATGCCTACCGGTGGATCGAGGGTGACCTGGAAGACGCGCCCAGCCTGAAGCGTCTGGTCAAGGATGTGTCAGCTGTGATACATTGTGCCGGGGCCGTCCGCGGCGCAACCCGCGATCAATTTAACCGTGTTAATGCCGATGGTTTCGCGCGTCTGGTCAATGCCACGGTCGAGGAGCGCCCGATGCCGCGTCTGTTGTTGATATCGTCGCTGTCAGCCCGCGAACCGCAGCTGTCCCATTATGCTGCCAGCAAGCGTCGGGGGGAGCGTGTGCTGGTCGAGCAGCCGCACGAATTGTTCTGGACCATTTATCGGCCGTGCGCGGTGTACGGTCCCGGCGACCGGGAGATGCTGCCGTTGTTCAAATGGATGGCCAAAGGCATCGCTCCGGTGCTCGGTTCCGGAAGTAATCGCTTTTCCCTAATTTATGTAGATGATCTTGCAGAAGCTGTGGTAAAATGGCTGGACCAAGCCGGCTGTCATGCGGGCACCTATGAATTGCATGACGGGCATCCCGGCGGATATTCATGGCACGATGCCATCGATGCCGTTAAACAACTTCGCAAAAAAGCGGTATTGCGCCTTAATATACCCCTCTTCCTGGTGAAGCTGGCAGCATGGCTAAATCTGTTGGCCGCCCGGACTATCGGCTATGCCCCCATGCTGACCCCGGGTAAATTCAGCGAATTGAGCCATCCTGACTGGGTTTGCGACAATGGTGATCTGCAAGAGGCCACCGGCTGGTCACCGCAAATTTTATTGCCAGAGGGACTGCGGTTAACTCTGGGCCTGACTGAGGGCGGAGGGCAAAGGGCTGGGGGCTAAGAGCAAAGGGTTAGGCTCCAGATAGGGGGTGTCGGGTGTTCCTGAATAGTGATCCATTTAATCGTTAAGAAACTGCTAAAAACCGAATATCGAAAGGTAAAGATCGAAATCGACATAAAATGGAGTATCTCACCATAAGAATAAAAAAGGTGTTCTTTGTCTCAGCTTCGAATCTTTGCTTCTTGAGGTATTACTTCTGACACCTGACACCTTTAATATAGAACAACGCGCAAGGTTAGGAGAACAATATGCAAGATTATCAAACGATTTTGCAAACACTAATAGAAGAACTTCAGCCATTTGTCCCGGAAGGTCAGGCCGTCAATGAGGATACAGATCTGGTGGCGGATCTGGGGCTCGATTCGTTGAAAGTGATGAAAATTCTGGAATCGGTGGAAGATCGCTTCGATATCTCGATTCCGTTAAATGTGCTGCCGGACGTGCGCACGGTAAATGATTTTGTCATACAAATTCAAAATTTGGACGGGAAAGGGTAACAATGACTATTTTCGACAAATTTCAGCCACTGGCGGCAGCCCACCAGGAGTTGGAGCAAAGCTGCGGAAACTTTTTTAACATTGTTATGCAGGAAATCGTGTCGGGTACCGAAGCTGTGGTAAACGGTCGCCCGATGATCTTGGCCGGCAGCAATAACTATTTGGGTCTTTCATTTGATTCCGAATGTATTGATGCAGCCTGCGAAGCCGCCCGCCAGGAGGGTACCGGAACCACCGGATCCAGGATGGCCAACGGGACTTTTTCCGGTCATGTCGCGCTGGAGCAGGAATTGGCCGATTATTTCAGCCGCCGGGGCGCCATTGTTTTTTCCACCGGCTACGTCGCCAACCTTGCCATGCTGTCAACCCTGGTCGGCCCCGGTGAGGTCATCCTGCTGGACGCCGATTGTCACGCCAGCATATATGACGGCTGCCGCATGGGTGGCGCCGAGGTCCATCGTTTTCGGCATAACGATGCGCAAGACCTGGCAAAACGGCTGCGGCGGCTGGCCAAACGCGACACCAACGTGCTGATCGTGGTCGAAGGTCTGTACAGCATGCTGGGAGATCGGGCGCCCCTGGCAGATATTGTGGCCGTCAAGGAGGAATACGGGGCCTATCTGCTGGTGGACGAAGCCCACTCACTGGGTGTTTTGGGCGCCAACGGTCGCGGGCTGGCTGAAGAGGCCGGCGTCGAGGCGGGAGTTGATTTCGTCGTGGGCACATTCAGCAAAAGCCTGGGAGCCATCGGCGGTTTTTGCGTCAGCAACCACCCCGAGCTGAACCTGGTGCGCTATGCGAGTCGTCCCTATGTATTCACGGCGTCTTCGTCGCCTTCGATTATCGCTTCCACCCGCATGGCATTAAAGATCATGCAGGAAAAATCGGAACTACGCCAGCGGCTCTGGCACAATGCCGACATGCTGTACAATAAATTGCGGGATTTGGGCTTCGAGATGGGGCCTGAGCCGAGTCCAATTGTTGCCGTGCGCCTGGAAGACAAGACCGAGGCTTTCGCGCTCTGGAGCGGACTGGTGGAACAAGGTGTATATGTCAATTTAGTTTTACCGCCGGCCACACCGGACGGAAACTGCCTGCTGCGCAGCAGCGTCAGTGCCGGCCATACGCCCGAACAAATGGCGCGCATTTGCGATGCGTTTGCGGCTGTAAGACAAATGACTGTTGCAGCGCCTTCGGCGTAAAGAGTGAGGGTTAATGCGATATCTGATAGCTATTGTTCGCTCCTATCCCTGGCAAAACTTGCTGATGTTGATAGCATTACTCCTGTCAGGGGTAGCAGAAATATTCGGCCTTTCGGCCATGCTTCCGCTGATCACCATCGCAATCGGAAAAGGCGCCGCAGGTTCGTCCGATATCGGTGCCGCCGGAAACTCTCCGGCAGAGCGTCTGGTAAATGAAACCCTGGCCACCCTTGGACTGGCACCGACCGTCGAGGTTTTGATGATTTTGATTTTGGTGGCTGTTATATTAAAAAGCAGCCTGGTGTTGATCGCCAACAAGCGGGTCGGCTACACCGTTGCAAAGGTCGCGACGGATTTGAGACTAACGCTGCTACGCACACTTCTCAACTCACGCTGGGAATTTCATCTCAAGCAACCGGTCGGCAAGCTGGCCAACGCGATGGCATCAGAGGCCACCAGAGCCAGCAAAGCTTTCGCCTGTGGCGCTGTTATGATCGTTTCTCTAATTCAGGCCATCGTCGCGATTATTGTCGCGCTCCTGATATCATGGCAGGCCACGTTGATTGCCATGGCGGTAGGCCTGGTTATTTTTCTGGCGGTTGGAGGCCTGGTTCGCAAATCCAAAAAGGCGGGTTTGCGACAGACTCAACTTCTGAATTCACTACTATCGGTTCTGACCGACAGCCTGCAATCCATAAAACCGATGAGGGCCATGGCGCGCGAAAAATCAGCAGAATCGATTCTGATCAAGAATACGAACCGTTTGAACAGGGCCTTACAAAAACAAGTTCTCAGCAGAGAATGGCTGCGGGCGCTGCAAGAACCTCTGAGAACGGTTTTTTTGCTGGGCGGTCTTTATATCGCCTTGTTATATTGGAACCTGCCGGTGTCCACGGTAATCGTGCTCATATTCCTGATCGCCCGACTTTTAAAGCAATTGGGTAAGGTACAACAGGAATATCAACGAATGGTGACCCTGGAAAGCGCCTACTGGTCAGTACAGGATACGATAATAAAAGCAGAGTCCCAGCGGGAAATAATGTCGGGCAGCATATCACCGGCTTTTGAACGGATCATTCAACTGGACCATATCAGTTTTGCCTATGGAGAAAAGCAGATACTGCGAAACGTGTCACTTTCATTTGCCAAAGGCAGTATTACTGCAATCGTGGGCCCATCGGGCTCCGGGAAGACGACTATCGTGGATCTGGTCACGGGGCTGTTAAAGCCGCAACAGGGAAAGATAAGAATAGACGATCAGCCTCTGCCAAAACTGGATTTAAGAAGCTGGCGTAAAATGATCGGTTATGTTCCCCAGGAAAATTTGCTGCTGCATGAATCGATCTTGATAAACGTTACGCTCGGTGATCCGGAATTGAGTGAAACGGATGCCGTCAATGCGCTGCGGTCTGCCAACGCCTGGGATTTCGTAAAATCTTTACCGCAGGGTATCAACAGTTCTGTTGGCGAAAGAGGCGGTAATCTTTCCGGTGGACAGCGACAGCGTATTGCAATTGCTCGGGCTCTGGTGCAAAAACCGAAACTGTTGATTTTAGACGAAGCCACCAGCGGCCTGGATCCGGAAAACGAAGCCGTTGTTTGCGACTCATTGCAACAGCTTCGCGGAGAACTCACTATTCTGGCGATCTCGCATCAATCGGCGCTAGTCAATATTGCCGACAAAACCTATCTTATCCGGGACGGAAAAATAATTCCGGAAGAAAAGGAATCGAAACTCGATCCGGCGGCAGCGGGCATCTCCAAGGGAGCGCGTCACAGGCTGCAGGTCGCTTCAAGCCCGGGCAAATTGCGCTAAGAAGGAGCGGTAGCCACAAGGTTTTTAAAGGTTTGCCATACAAAATGTCTAGAGGAAAAAATACAGATAACATTGAAGAAGTAATTCGTCGTATTCGTCTGGTCGCTTTTGATTTCGACGGCGTCTTCACCGACAATATGGTCTATGTATCGGAGGACGGATCCGAAGCCGTGCGGTGTTGTCGCAGTGACGGTATCGGACTGCACAAGCTCAGTCAATTCGGCATTGATACCGTGATTATCTCTACTGAAGCCAACCCGGTTGTATCAGCCCGGGCCCGCAAATTAAAGATGCGCTGCATTCAAGACTGTCCGGACAAACGCGCCGTACTGGAAGATATTGCACGAGAGAAGAATATTACCTTGCAGCAAATTGCCTTTGTGGGCAACGACATCAACGACTTGCCCTGTCTGGAATGCGTCGGCCTGCCCATTGTGGTCCAGGATGCCTATCCGGATGTTCTGCCGACCGCCCTCTATCAAACCAAACGCCCGGGCGGCCGCGGCGCGGTCAGGGAAGTATGTGATCTGTTCGAAGGTGTACTGAAAAATACATTGAAGATTAAAGATTGAAGATTGAAGAATTAAGGAATTCTATCTTTTATATTGCTTTCATCGTCATTTCTTGGTGAGACCAAAATAAAAATCGATAGCATACCGAAAATCTTCAATCTTCAATCTTCAATCTTCAATCATCGGTAGATTGCGAAGATACCCTATTACTAATTTAATTGGTTAATATGCAAAGTATTTAAAATAATGACGATGGGGAGGAATCAATATGCGCAAACTTACACTGGACGGTAAAGTCATTCAAGATAGTAGTGATTGCTATGTGATTGCCGAGATCGGACATAACCATCAGGGTAAACTTGAGACCGCCAAAGAGATGTTTCGGGTCGCCAAGGAATGCGGCGCGGACGCGGTAAAGTTGCAAAAGCGCGACAACCGCAGCCTGTTTACCAGAGCCGGCTATGAGAAACCCTACGACAATCCCAACAGCTACGGTGAAACCTACGGGGAACACCGGGAGTTTTTGGAATTCGGCGGGATCGAATACAAGGAGTTAATGGATTACGCGGATGAAATTGGAATCACGATGTTTTCCACCGCCTTTGATTTTAAAAGCGCCGATTTTCTGGCCAAGCTCGACATACCGATATACAAGATCGCCTCCGGGGATCTGAAAAATATCCCGTTGCTGACCCATATCGCCGCATTTCAAAAGCCGATCGTTCTCAGCACTGGCGGCGGAACCATGGAAGATGTCAACCGGGCCTACGATGCGATCATGCCGCTAAATCAGCAACTTTGTATCCTCCAGTGCACGGCGGGCTATCCCGCGGAATTTGACGAGCTCAATCTTAAGGTCATCACCACCTTCCGCGAACGATTTCCCAGTTGCACGGTGGGACTGTCATCCCATGACAACGGCATTGCCATGGCAGTCGCCGCGTATATGCTCGGCGCGCGCGTGATCGAAAAGCATTTTACCCTCAACCATACCTGGAAAGGCACGGATCATGCTTTTTCACTTGAGCCCAACGGTTTTCGCAAATTGGTGCGGGATCTGAAACGCACCCGAGCGGCGATGGGTGACGGCATCAAACGGACCTATGACAGCGAGGTTAATCCGATCACCAAGATGGGAAAAAAGCTGGTAGCAGCGCGCGATTTGCCGGCCGGTCATATGATACGGCGGGAGGACATTGCCATCAAGTCTCCGGGTGATGGTCTTCAGCCCTACGAGATCGACAAAGTCATCGGCCGGGTAACCCGCAGCGCGATAAAAACCGATGATGACATCACTTACGAGGCGTTAAACGGCTCCGAAAACCTGGCAGAGGCGGTATCGTGACCAACACATTCGGGTTAGAAAATGAAGTTGCCGTCGTAACGGGCGCCCTGGGCAAGCTGGGTCCGATTTGGATCGAAGCCTTGCTCGCTGCCGGGGCAACAGTTTACGCCCTTGATTTGCCCGGAGCAAGGGTTGTTGAAGAATTCGCCGGACTCCAGGCCCAATATGATGCAACCCGCTTGCAGTTGGGCCGGACCGACGTCAGGGATCGCCATTCGCTGGAGGCGGCCTGCAAAAATTGTCAGGCCGTTTTCGGGGTGCCCTCGATTCTCGTCAACAATGCCGGCATTGACCGGCCGCCGGCCAATGCGGCCCGGGCCTACCGACTGGCAGAGATACCGATAGAAGAAAACCGGGAGATATTCGAAGTCAACACCCTGGGCCTGTTCCAGGTAACCCAGGTCTTTGGCGCCCCCATGGCCGATGCCGGTCGCGGCTCGATCATCAATATCGGATCGCTTTACGCCGGTGTGTCGCCGGATCAGCGGTTTTATGACCACATTCCGGGCGATCCGCCGTTTCTTAAACCGCCGGCTTATGGCGCCTCCAAGGCGGCCGTAGTCAACCTGACCCGCTATCTCGCCACCCTTTGGGCACCCTATGGTGTGCGCGTGAATGCCCTTTCACCCGGCGGTGTCTTGGGCGGTCAGGATGAAGAATTCAAACGTAAATTTTGCAGTCGCGTTCCCCTTGGGAGAATGGCTGTGGCAGATGATCTGCACGGCCCCCTGCTGTTTCTGGCCTCGGAAGCATCCGCCTATGTAACCGGCACCGAGCTGATCGTCGACGGCGGATTTACGGCATGGTGATAGTAAATGACTAATGACAAATGAATAATGAATAATTAGGGAATACTATCTATTTAATTTTTTACTCATTAAAATGACGGAGCGACCTGTCGGGTCGTAGCCGAAGGCGAAGCCTGAAGCGACATCCACCATTAGTCGTTATTCATTAGTCATTAGTCATTTCTAACGATTATCTATCATTAATTAAAATAGCTGGAATTAACATGAACTTACCAAAACCTAACTTGCCTGAGACGATCCCTAACTGGATCAACGGAGAAGAGTGCAGCGCACAATCAGGGGCAATATTCGATAAGCTCTCACCGGATACCGGCCGCAGGCTGTGCGGGGTTGCCCGGTCCGAATCCCGTGATGTTCAGCTGGCGATTCAGGCCGCCAGAAATGCCCAACCAGCCTGGGCCGAACTGACTCCGGTGCAGCGCGGCGATCTGCTGCATGCGATCGCCCAGGCCATGCGCAAGTATCAAAAAGAAGTGGCCGCGATCGTTGCCACTGAAACCGGCATGTCGTTTAACGCCGCTTTGGGCGAAACCGGTGGTGCCATTGCCCAGGGAGAATTTACCGCCGGAGAGGGCCGCCGCTTTTACGGCCGCACCACCACCAGTGCGGTAGCCAACAAATACGCCATGACGGTTCGGCAACCACTGGGTGTCGCGGGGCTGATCATCGCCGCCAATACACCGATCGCCAACGTCGCCTGGAAAGTTTTTCCGGCTTTGGTTTGCGGCAATGCGGCCGTCTTGAAAGCCGCCGAGGACACCCCGGCCACGGCTTGGTATTTCGCCCGGATCGCACATGAAGTCGGGCTGCCGCCCGGAGTGCTCAATGTGATCCAGGGGCAGGGGGCCGAGGCGGGTGCGCCGCTGGTGGCCGATTCGGACGTCGATGTGATCAGTTTTACCGGATCCACCGCGGTGGGACGACGGATTGCCTCGATAGCCGGTGAACGATTGGCCAAGGTATCGTTAGAGTTGGGCGGTAAAAATCCGTTGGTCGTCTGTGATGATGCCGACCTGGAATCAGCTGCCAAATGGGTGCTGCTTTCTGCCTTCAGCAACGCCGGGCAGCGCTGTGCATCGGGCAGCCGCATCATTGTCTTTGACGCTGTATATGAACGATTTCGCGATATGCTGATCGAAGCCACCGGTCAACTCAGCGTCGGCCCGGGCAATGAGGATGATCTGGGTCCGGTAATCAATGAAAAGCAGCTGACGAATATGCTGAGCGCCGTTCAGGGGGCTCAACAAAAAGGCGCCGTGGTGCTGTCCGGCGGCAATCGGCTGACTGATGCGTCCCATGCCGCCGGCTTTTATATGGCGCCGACGTTAATTGAGAACGTCGATCCCCGGGATGATATTTCCACCCGTGAGTTGTTCGGGCCCATAACCTGCCTCTATCGGGTTGCCGATTTCCGCCAGGCCTTGCAGCTGGCCAATGACTCTCCCTATGGACTGACCGCCTGCATCCACACCCTCAACTTTCACAGGGCCATGGAGTTCACCCAAAAAGTCAAGGCCGGTGTGGCGGTCGTCAATGCCGGCACCTTTGGCAGCGAACCCCACATGCCGTTCGGCGGGTTGAAGCAATCCGGCAACGGCACCCGGGAGCCCGGTACGGAAGCCCTGGACGTCTACTCTGATTTGAAAAATATCATCATTAATGTTGATCCGGATAGACTTTAGAATGAATAATGAATAATGCCAAATGACTAATTAAGGAATTCTGTCTTTTTAATATGGGAATTATTGTAATAAAAACGTTGGAGCGAAGCGACTTCCATCATTAGTCATTAGTCATTTGTCATTTGTCATTTTAAAGGGGATTTCATGGAGACTAAAAATCACAGCATCGTGGCACTAATTCCGGCGCGGGCCGGCTCCAAACGCGTGCCGGATAAAAATATCCGGCCGTTGGCCGGCCATCCGTTGGTTGCCTACACGGTTTCGGCGGCGCTGGGCAGTGGTATTTTTTCGGATGTCATTGTGTCCACGGATTCGGAGCACTATGCGGAAATCGCGAAATATTATGGCGCCGAGGTCCCGTTTCTGCGGCCTGAAACACTGGCCGGCGATCAATCCCCCGACATCGAGTGGCTGGAATACACGCTGGAGCAACTGCGGGAAGCCGGCCGTGGCTATGATTGTTTCAGCATATTGCGACCGACCAGCCCCTTTCGGCTACCGCAAACCATCCGGCGCGCCTGGAGTGAGTTTTCAACTCAAACCGGCCTTGATTCTCTGCGGGCGGTGGAAAAATGCAGCCAGCATCCCGGCAAAATGTGGGTGGTCCGGGGCAACCGGATGACGCCGCTGCTGCCGCTGGGTCCGGCTGAAAAACCCTGGCACAGCAGTCAATACCCGGCCTTGCCGGAAATATACGTTCAAAATGCAAGTCTGGAAATAGCCTGGTCGCGGGTTGTTTTTGAAGACCGGACCATCGCCGGCAATGTGGTCATGCCTTTTTTTACGGTTGATTATGAGGGATTCGATGTCAACCGTGAATACGACTGGCAGCTTGCAGAACATTGGGTTCAACAAGGAGAGGCCCAACTGCCCCAAATTACGAAATCGTCTTTCCTGAATTAAGGAGCATTGCTTATCATGATCGAGATTAGATTGATTCCTGAAAACGAATTTCAGCGCATTCACGCTGCCAACATTGATAAAATTATGAAGCTGCAACTTCTGGCCGACATGTGTCGCGCGAATACGATTGCCACGATCAAACGGGCCGGATCGGGACATTTAGGCTCCAGTTTCAGCTCGCTGGATATCGTGACCGCGTTGTATTTTTCTGAAATGAACCTGCTGGAATTGGGCATTGACCACCCGGATCGGGACATCTACTTTTCTTCCAAAGGTCATGATGTCCCGGGCCATTATGCGGTCTTTTACGCCCTGGGGATCATATCAAAAGAGCAGTTCATCAATTTAAGAAGGTATGGCGGCACCCACGGCCATCCGGATTTGAGCATACCGGGCATTGAAGCCAACTCGGGTTCTTTGGGCATGGGTATTTCAAAGGCCAAGGGGATGGCGTGGGCCAAGAAATTAAAAGGCTCCCAGGGCCGGGTGATCGTCATGACCGGGGACGGGGAACTGCAGGAAGGCCAAATTTGGGAATCACTGCAGACCACCAATCAGCAGAACATCCACAACCTTATCGTGGTTGTGGATCACAACAAGATCCAGTCCGATAAAACCCTGGAACATATCGTGGACCCGGGAGACCTGGAAGCTAAATTCACGGTCTTCGGGTGGCATGTGGCACGCTGCGACGGCCACGACTACAAAGCCCTGGAGGATGTCTTTGCCGGCTTCAAACAAATCGATGACAAGCCCAAAGTACTGATTGCCGACACGGTCAAAGGCAAGGGGATTTCCTTCATGGAAGGACCGCGGGCCTTGCAGGATGGGGCCGGGCTTTACAAATGGCACGCCGGTGCCCCCGATGACGACTCATTCGAGGCCGGTTACCGGGAACTGATCGAAAATATCAACCGAAAATTGGAGGCTATCGGCCTGGCAGCGGTGACAACGGAAATAGTCGAGACCCGGGAAAAAAATCGAATCCAACTCAAAGACACGGCTGAAAAAGTCGTCGACGCCTACGGCCAGGCGTTGGTGGAGGTGGGCGCCGCACGGGAAGATGTGGTGGTTTTGGATGCGGATTTGTCGGCCGACTGCGGCCTGCGCCCTTTTGAGCATGCTTACCCCCGGCGTTTCATCGAAAGCGGTATTGCCGAACAGGACATGGTATCCACGGCCGGAGGACTGGCTTTGCAGGGAATGCTGCCAATCGTAAATTCATTCGGGGTGTTTCTGGCATCGCGCGCCAATGAGCAGATTTACAACAACGCTACCGAAAAGACCAGAATCATCTATGTCTGCCACTATGCCGGTCTGATCCCGGCCGGCCCGGGCAAATCCCATCAAAGCTTGCGGGATATCTCGCTTTTTGGCGCCTTGCCAAATGTCATTGCAATCGAGCCGGCCAACGCGGTTGAAACGAAAGCCGCCTTGAATTGGTGCGTCAATGAAGCATCGCAAAGCTGCATGATACGGCTGGCGATTTCACCCTCGCCCCGAACGATTCCGCTGCCGGATGACTACCAATTCAGCACCGGGCAAGGGAGTGTGTTGATTGACGGCCGGGATGCCGTCATACTGGCCTACGGTCCGGTAATGTTGAATGAAGCCATGGTTGCCGCGGAGACATTGCAGGAGAAAAATTTCTCGCTAAAGGTGATCAATATGCCCTGGCTTAATCGGATTGACGTTAAGTGGTTTGAAAATAGCATCGCAGGCTGCGAGGCTGTATTCGTTTTAGATAATCATTCACAGGTCGGAGGACTTGGAGACCAGGTATTAAATACCGCTCAACAATTACGCGCCGTCCGTGCCAAACGGTTTATAAAATTGGGTCTCAACGAATACCCGGCCTGTGGAACGCCTCCGGAAGTGCTGGCACATCACAAATTGGACGGCAGGAGCATCGCAGCGAAGATACTGCAAACGGTGCGGAAAAACTGAAATAGGCTGGAAGGCCGGGAAGCTGGAAAGCAGAGAGGCCGGTAGAGTGCCAGAGGATGTGTTTAGCCTTCAAGTTCATAACCTCCAGGCTCTATTGCCTTCAAGCTTTCCAGCCTCCAAGCTTCCCGGCATATCGTAAAAATAATCAACTAAATTTCAACAATGTAAAGGTGCGGGAGATCAGGTTATCTCGTGATGAATACGAACATGTTACTACTCATCCCAGTGGAAAATCAGGTGCGCGAACTTGATCCGAAATTATTGCTGGCCTGCATCGCGGCTCGGCGGGGATTCTCGTCGGTCATCGGATCCCGCCGCGAACTGGAGTTTCGAATTGACTCGTACCCCAGGAGCATCTACTTGTCCAAGAGCATGACCCGGCGCAGTCTCATATTTTTCAAAATTGCCCGCAAGTTCGGGCACGACATCGTCACCTGGGATGAAGAGGCACTGGTTCATCTACCGCCGGAGACCTATTTCTCCCGCCGATTGCATCCGGATGCCATCAAACTGGTATCCCATCTATTTGCCTGGGGCCAGGACAATGTCGCGCTTTGGCGCCAGTACTCGCATTTACCGCAGGATATGCCGATTCACAGTACCGGGAACCCGCGCAATGACATGCTTCGCCCGGAAATGCATTCGTTCTACGAAGAAGAGGTGCAGGCCTTGTGCCGCCAATACGGCGATTTCATCCTGGTCAACACCAACTTCAATCACGTCAACGCCTTTGGTCCGGATATGAATTTATTTAAACCAGCGGCCAAACCGGGTGAACCGGCTCCATTCGGCCGGGCGGCCAGCGGCATGAGCCGCGAATATGCCCAAGGGCTATGGGATCACAAGCATGCTGTTTTTGAAAGTTTTAAGCAGTTGCTGCCCCGCCTGGATCAGGCTTTTCCGGATCTGAACATTGTCATCCGTCCCCACCCAACGGAGGGCCACCAGGTCTACAAGGAGATTGCCGCCCGCTGCTCGCGGCTGCATGTGACCAACGAAGGCAATGTCGTGCCGTGGATATTGGCCTCTAAAGTGGTATTGCACAATGGATGCACCACAGGGGTGGAGGCCTTTGTCATGAGGATACCGGCCATTAGTTACCGGAAAGCGGTTGACGAGAAATATGACAACGGCTTTTACCGGCTGCCCAATGCCGTCAGCCATCAGTGCTTTAATTTCGACCAGCTAAAGGATATGATTCTTCAAATTACCTCCGGCCGTTTGGGACCTGCCGATGGTGATGAACGCAATGCCCTGGTAAAAGACTATCTTTCGTCCCAGGACGGCCCCCTGGCCTGTGAAAGGATGATTGACGTTTTGGTATCCGCAGCAGCCGGCCTAATCGATAACGGCATGCCCTCGGTGTATGCCCGGCTGCAGCGACGGCTGATTGCAGCAGGGTATCATTTTTACAAACGGCTAAAACCCAGGTTGCCCGGATCTCACAATCGTCCTGAGTTCCAGAAGCACCGCTATCCGGGCATCAGCCTTGGGGCGCTGAAAGAGAAAATAGAACGCCTGCAAAACATACTCCAAGACACGACCCGGCTGAAAGTCGAGCAGCTCAGTGACGTACTTTTTAAAATATCCGTGTGATCAGGGAAGCAAGCGAATATGGAAAATCTCGCAAAGATAAAAAACGGCAAAGCCTGCCTGATCATACCGGTGGAAAACCAGGTGCGCGAACTAGATCCCAAGCTATTGCTGGCCTGCATCGCCGTCCGACGAGGATTCGCTGTGGTTATCGGATCTCACCGTGAGATCGACCTGCGCATTTCAGCCTTGCCGCGGGGCCTGTATCTTAACAAAAGCATGACGGATCGCAATCTTAAAATGTTTCGGATCATGGAAAATCTGGGCCACGAGATCCTGACCTGGGACGAAGAGGCCCTGGTACATTTGCCGGCCGAAACCTACTATTCACGCAGGCTTTCGCCGGCTGCCATCCGGTATAACTCGCATTTATTTGCCTGGGGCGAGGACAACGCCGAATTGTGGCGCCGGTATCCCGATCTTCCGCCGGATCTGCCGATCCACGTCACGGGCAACCCTCGCAGTGACATGCTGCGGCCCGAATTGCGGTCCTTTTACGTTCCGGAAGCGCGGACCTTACGAAAAAAACATGGCGATATTATCCTGGTGAATACGAACTTCAACCATGTGAATGCCTTTTTCCCGGCCCAGAATTTATTTCGACCGGTCAAAAGGGCCGGTCAAACACCGCAATTCGGCAAGGCCGCCGTGGGAATGAGCCGGCACTATGCTGCCGGGCTGCGAGATCACAAGCAAAATATCTTCGATGCTTTCAAGCAAATAATCCCGGCCCTCGATAGAAGCTTTCCGGAATGCAAGATTATCGTTCGACCACACCCGACTGAAAATCAGCAGGTTTACAAAGACATTGCCAATGGCTGCCGACAGGTTGAGGTGACGAATGAGGGTAATGTGATCCCCTGGCTTCTGGCCAGCCGGGTGGTTATCCACAACGGTTGCACCACGGGGGTGGAAGCTTATGTGATGGGAGTGCCGGCTGTATCCTATCGCGCTCTGGTCAATGAAGAATACGATATGGGCTTTTACCGGCTGCCGAACCTCATTAGCCATCAGTGCTTCGATTCGAAGGAGCTTGAGCAGATCCTCGTTAAAATATTGAATGGCGAAATGGGCGCTGCCGAGGGGGACGACCGCCGGGCCCTGGTCAGCCGATATTTGGCAGCGCAAGAAGGTCCCCTGGCGTGTGAAAGAATCGTTGATGTGCTCGATGGCATTCTGCGAACTAGACCGGAATTGGCCAAACCGACCCTGAACCGGCGTGCACTGGGTTGGAGTTTAGCCAACTGGCGCCGGTTTAATCGTCGCATGCGGAAGTATATTCGGGGCAGTCATGCGCCGGAAGAATTTCACCGCCATCGGTATCCCGGCATTTCGCTTCGAGAGCTAAAAGACCGGTTATCCCGAATTCAACAGGTGATCGACGACGCGACCCAACTGAGAGTAGATGAAATTACAGACCAGATTTTTGTGGTCGGACCCCAGGTAGTTGAATAGTTGACTGGTAGATCAGTTGACTAGGTAAAATCGGACATCAAACATGTTTAAGTTTGAGTTCCGAATTAAAAAATTAGGAGCATTAAAATGAAAGTTTTGATTTTAGGAACCGGCAAGACGGGCACGACCGTTATGGTGTACAAAGTGGCTGGAGGGCTGCCGAATTGCCACGCCTTCTCCGGCGGGCGTCCCGGCAAATACATCGGTGACTACGAAAATGCGGTTTACAAACATACCTATGAAGAACGCAAAGGCAAAAGCTTCGAACTGTTCCGCGATCATTTAAAAAACGAGCATTATGACCGCAAAATTTGGATGGCGCGCGATCCCCGGGATGCCGCGGTAAGCCGGATGCTATATCGATGGCATGGCGGGATAAAGGGCCACAAGAAACAATATGAGGCTCATCTGAATCTGGTCTTGAAAAAGGAAAAAGATCCGCCGTCTTTGCCCTTCCATGAAATTTGCCGGTATACCGGGCACGATGGAAGCCCCCGGACTGTCGAGGCGGTCATTGAAGAAGAAAGAAATCGATATCAGCAAATGCTCGAATTTGTCGCCGGATTGGGCAGTGATTGGAAGCTGTTTACGTTCGAGGATATGGTGGCAAAAAAATTCAGCGATCTTAATGAATACCTTGGTTTTGAAGTCCAAGCCGATGCAACTGTTCCCAGTGCTTCGGGGAAGGCTAAAGTGATTCGGAAAAAAGCGACCGGCGATTGGCGTCACTGGTTCACTGAGGAAGATACGGCGATATTCAAACCGGCCTTTATTCCGTACATGGAGCTTATCGGCTATGACTGCGATGATTGGAAACCCGCCTCCAATCCGCTAATTGAAGCAAAGTTCTCTTCCGAATACATGCAAAGCTTGCCGCGCAAGGCCAAAAAAAATAAAGTTCTGCGCTACCTGGACCCGGTTGTTCAAAAATGGGCCAGGAAGGGCTGAGTAATAACGAATAGGAACTCAAACATGTCCAGCGATATTAAAATAGGCGATCGCGTTGTCGGGGCTGGAAGACCGAGTCTGGTTATCGCTGAAGTGGCCCAGGCGCACGACGGCAGTTTAGGCACGGCCCATGCGTATATTGACGCGATTTCTGCTGCCAAGGCAGATGCCGTCAAATTTCAAACTCACATCGCTGCCGCCGAGAGTACACCCGGTGAGCCGTGGCGGGTCAAATTCAGCCCCCAGGATGCCACGCGCTATGACTACTGGAGACGCATGGAGTTTACCGAAGCGCAATGGGCCGATCTCAAGCACCACGCCGACGAACGCGGGCTGCTGTTCCTCAGCTCCCCGTTTTCTTTCGAAGCGGTGGACTTGCTGGACCGGATCGGAGTGGCTGCCTGGAAGATACCGTCCGGTGAAACCGCCAACACACCGATGCTGGATCGGATGCTGGCAACGGGGCTGCCGATTCTCATGTCCACGGGTATGAGCCCCCTGGCCGAAATTGATCGGGCGGTGCAGCACGTTCGCGCTAGCGGCGTTCCCCTGGTTCTGTTTCAGTGCACCAGCGCCTATCCCTGCCCGGCCGAAAAGGTCGGGCTGAATCTCATACCCGATTTTCGCGACCGGTATGACTGCCTGGTCGGCCTGTCGGATCACTCGGGGACCATCTACCCGGGACTGGCGGCGGCGACGATCGGAATTCAGATGCTGGAGGTGCATGTCACTTTCAGCCGTCAAACCTTCGGCCCGGACGTGCCGGCCTCGGTTACCACCGCCGAGCTGCAGCAGTTGGTTGAAGGTATTCGTTTTATCGAGAAAATGAATCGCCATCCGGTCGATAAAGAGGATATGGCCCGGGGTATGGAGGAATTGCGCAACCTGTTTACCAAAAGCATTGTCGCTCGCACCAACCTGCCGGCCGGGACCATTCTGCAGTCCGAGCACTTGGCCTTGAAAAAGCCCGGAACCGGGATACCGGCAGCGCGCTTAACGGAAATCGTCGGCCGTCGGCTCAAACTAGCGGTTGCGGCCGATGCGATGATATCAGAAGACGTGCTGGCCTGATGGTGTTGACCACAGCTCTAAACGCCATCCGGGACCGGAACTAGATTATGCATCAACACAAGAATTCAAAATCACTTAAAATTCTTAATGCGGAACCATTGGGATACAGCGCTGATGCCAGCGCTGTTTTAGCAGAGTTGGGGGACGTCGTCGCAAAAGAGATGTCTCGTGCCGATCTTTTGAGCGAGTTGGGTCGCTACGACGTGCTCATCGTGCGCCTGGCGCATCAAATCGATCGCGAAATAATGGACGCCGGCAAACGCCTGCGGGTCATTGTCACGGCAACAACCGGACTCGATCATATCGATCTGGCACATGCCCGGAAACACGGCATCGCCGTGCTGAGTTTGCAGGGAGAAACCCAATTTCTCCAGGAAGTGCGCGCAACGGCCGAACATACCTGGGCCTTGCTCCTGGCCCTCATGCGACAAGTCGTACCGGCATCCATCGCGGCCCGCCATGGGGATTGGGACCGCGACCGGTTCCGGGGGCAAGAGTTATTCGCCAAACGTCTCGGAGTCGTCGGTCTGGGGCGGCTCGGCGTGAGAGTTGCCCGCTACGGTCTGGCCTTTGGCATGGATGTGGCGGCCTTTGACCCTTTGGCTGCGGAATGGCTCGAGGGTGTCCGCCGTGAACCCAGCCTCGGCGAATTGTTGAAGAAAAGCGATGTTGTCAGCCTGCACATACCATTAAATCCTGAAACCCGGGAAATGATTGGCCCTACCGAACTCGTATTGCTGCCTAAAGGCGCGGTACTGGTGAATACATCCAGAGGTCAGGTTATCGATGAGGACGCCTTGATCGAAGCTCTGGCCGGCAAGCATCTGGCGGGGGCGGCGTTGGATGTCGTCAGCGGCGAACGCGATAGCGATACTCATCTCGAAAGCAAGCTGTTGGATTATGCGGCATCCCATGACAATTTGTTGATCACGCCCCACATCGGCGGTGCGACCCATGAATCCATGGCCAAAACGGAAATATTTATGGCCAACAAACTGGCGAAATTTATAAATCCACAAGACAAGGAATAATAAACGATATGAAAAGAAAAATCTGCGTGGTGATTACGGCCCGACCGAGTTATGCCCGGATCAAAACCGTGTTGGAATCTGTGTGCAATCACCCGGATCTGGAATTACAGTTGGTGGTGGGAGCCTCCGCCCTGCTGGAACGCTATGGTCCGGCAATCAAGGTTATCGAGGCCGACGGCTTTAAACCGGACGCTGTGGTTCACATGGTGGTGGAAGGCGAGAACCTGGTCACCACGGCCAAGTCCACCGGACTGGGGGTGGTGGAGCTGGCAACTATCTTTGACAACCTCAAGCCGGATGTGGTCGTCAGCGTGGCAGATCGCTACGAAACCATTGCCACGGCAATTGCCGCCTCCTATCTGAATATTCCGGTCGCACACGTGCAGGGCGGTGAGGTGACCGGCTCAATCGATGAAAAAGTGCGTCATGCCGTGACGAAACTGGCCAACTTGCACTTCGTTTCGAATCAACAGGCCGCCGATCGGGTTATCCGGATGGGCGAAGATCCCCAAACGGTATTTATCACCGGCTGTCCATCGGTGGACCTGGCGGCGCGGGTGCTGGCGGAAGGCCAAAATAATTTTAACCCCTTCGAGAATTACGGCGGGGTCGGGCATCAATTTGACCCCCGGGACGGATACCTGGTGGTGATGCAGCATCCGGTCACGACCGAATACGAAGATTCATTGCAACAGATCAGCGAAACTCTGGCAGCAATCGAAGAAATGGCCTACCCCACTTTCTGGTTCTGGCCCAACGTGGATGCCGGTTCAGATCGGATTTCAAAGGGCATCCGGCATTTCCGCGAGACGCACGATGTACCGTTCATCTATTTCTTTAAAAATTTGACGCCTGAAGACTTTTTACGGTTGCTGATTGGTTCCAAATGTATGGTGGGCAATTCGAGTGTCAGTATTCGCGAAGCGTCATTTCTCGGCGTGCCGGCCGTCAATATCGGCAACCGTCAGTCGGGGCGTGATCGCGGACCGAATATCATCGACACCGACTACCGGGCTGAAGATATTCTGCAAGCCATCAGGCAGCATCTCAGCAATGGACAATATCCATCGGCCAACCTCTACGGGGATGGAAATTCCGGCCAGCGAATCGCAGACATCCTGGCGGAACAGCCGTTAAACGTCGACAAGCGCTTAACCTATTGATCCTCTATCCGGATAGCAGCGATATCAGATGGAACTTTGGGAACAACTGCGAAAGTATAAGAATGGAACAAGCAAATAACGTAAATCGGCCGTCAAATATATTGGCGGTAATACCGGCTCGCGGTGGGTCCAAGGGCGTGAAGCGCAAAAACATCCGCCCGGTCTGCGGCAAACCCATGATCGCGTATACGATCGAGACGGCCTTGGCTGCCGGACACCTTTTATATCGTTCCATTGTCAGCACCGACGACCCGGAAATAAAAGCAATCGCCTGCGAATACGGCGCCGATGTTCCCTTTTTGAGACCTTTGGAACTCGCGGGAGATCGGGTCCCGACCCTGCCGGTCCTTCAGCATGCGGTGCGCTTTGTGGAAAAAGCGGATGAAGTTGCCCTTGATTGGGTGCTGCTGCTGCAACCCACGGCCCCGTTACGAGTCATGGAAGACATTGAAGCTGCCGTCGGGCTGGCTCACCAGAACAGCTGTGACTCAGTCATCAGTGTGGTGCAGGTCTTCGCCGAGCATCCCATTTTAATGAAGCGCATCGAAGGCGATCGACTGTTGTCGTATTGTATCGAAGAGAAGGAAGGCACCCGTCGTCAGGACTACCAACCGCCGGCCTATATGCGCAACGGTGCCATATATCTGACCCGGCGCGACGTCCTGATGGAGCGAAATTCCATCTGGGGCCGGTCTATCTGCCCCTATGTGATGCCGCCCGAACGGTCTGTCAGCGTTGACAATGAACTGGAGCTTAGGTTGGTGGATATACTGATGCAGCAACGACTAAATGAAGCGGCCGGCGCCGTCTAGGTTAACGGCAAAAATTTGCACGAATCTGAGGTTCTTATATGCTCGTTGATTTCAGACCGGATTTGGGCAGAAAACCGTCGACGTGGCAGAGGATGGTATAAATGTCATCAGTGATATCAGCGAAAATGCACAAGCGTTATAGATACCATATAAGAAAAATGAGTCTGAGGTATGCCCACAGACTCCATCGACTCGCACACAAGGAGGACTATGACGCCATCAGTCGATACCTGGATAAATTCAGATCTTCGGGCGGCCTGAAAAATCCATACGGTGAATACAAGCTCTGGAACTTAACTCAACTGCTCACCCGTTTTCAACCCGGGAGTATTCTGGAGTTCGGCAGCGGTTCGTCTACGCTGGTCTTCAGTGAATATGTGCGCCGCAACGAAGGTTGTCTTCTGAGCATTGACGAAGAAGAAAAATGGGCGGCGAATACTCGCCGCCTGGTTGACATTAAGCCCGATGATCGCATTGAAATAAAAAGATTCAAAAAACTACACAGCGCGGATACCCACCCAAGGGAAATTAAATATGAGGTATCCATCAAAGATCAATATGATTTCGTATTCATCGACGGTCCCTCCTTAAACGTGGACGGAGCCAAGTGGAAAGATGCCGTAAATTCCAATATTTTGGATTTGTCGAATGCACCGGCCGTCATCGTTGTCGACGGCCGCAAAGCAACCGCTTTGTTTTTAGCAGATAGGTATGCCGATCGATACCATATCTCGTTATCAGACCTTTTTTCCGGCAAACCCGTCAAACGGAACTATAAATACTTCTCTTATTTCTACAAAAGAAATTGATTTGCAATATACATGGAGGTTTATCCAGGACATGAAGCAATCAAAACCATTGCTGCTGATACCGGTGGAGCTTCAGGTGCGCGAACTGGATCCCAAGCTTTTACTGGCTTGTGTCGCTGCACGGCGTGGGTTTCAGTCAATCATCGGGTCTCGCCGGGAGATGCACTTTCATATACCATCTTTTCCGAGAAGCATATATTTGTCCAAGAGCACAACCAGCGGCAGCAAGAATGTGTTTCGCATTTTAAGGCGGCTCGGCCATGGTGTCGTGGCCTGGGACGAAGAAGCGCTGGTCCATCTACCCCCCGAGGCCTACTTCAAGCGCCGGCTTTCGCCCCTGGCTATGAAATATGTTTCCCACCTGTTGGCCTGGGGCGAAGATAATGTGGATCTGTGGCGCCAATATCCTGAAATGCCCGCCGGCTTGCCGATTCACATTACCGGAAATCCTCGTGGCGACTTGTTGCGGCCCGAAATGCGCAGCTTATATGACCATGATGTAGGGAAGATCCGCTCGAATTATGGGAAATATATATTGGTAAACACCAATTTTAATCAGGTGAATGCCTTTTATCCGGATATGAATATACTTCATCCACGAACCCGTCCGGATGAGCCGCCGGTGTTAAGCCGGCGGGCTATCGGAATGGGGATGAGCCCGGAGTACGCCGAAGGGCTTTGTAATCACAAACAGGCGATTTTCGAAGACTTCCAGCAGTTAATCCCGGCGCTGGATCAGGCTTTGCCGGAGCACACAATCGTCGTGCGGCCTCATCCGGCTGAAAATCAGGAAACATACCACAACATAGCCAAAAAATGTCAACGGGTACGGGTCACCAACGAGGGCAATGTAGTGCCATGGCTTATTGCTGCGGAGGCCCTGATACACAATGGCTGCACCACCGGAATCGAATCATTCGCGTTGGGAAAACCGGCCATCACGTATCGGGCATCCATTGATGAGTATTTCGACGACGCCTTTCACCGCTTGCCGAATTTGTTGAGCCACGAGTGCTTCGATATTCAGGAGCTGCAGCAGACCCTCCGAAATATCCTGGACGGAAAACTCGGAGCAGTCAACAGTGATAAGCGCACGGCCATCATAAACCACCACTTGGCAGCGCTCGATGGGCCGCTGGCGTGCGACCGCATGGTCGATGTTTTTGAGGAGATGACCGATGATCTTATGCAAGGCCCGACCCCTTCCCTAAAACAGAAGATGAAAAGTCGGATGTGGGCCACCAAGCGGCGCGTTTTGAAGCAGTACCGCGGCTATTTTCCTGAGAAATCCCATAAACGTCCCGAATTACTGCGACACTACTACCCGGGCATATCACTGGAGGACTTGCGGGACCGGGTCTCGCGATTCCAAGAGGTGCTCGGCGACAGCCGGCCATTGAAAATCGATCCGGCCTACCGCCAATTTTATCGCATCAGCCGCTGACCGGTAATTCCGAGATCAATCGCAAGACCACAGGTATCTAAAAGTGAGAGCTCCTCGCGCTGAGCGGAAGGCCTCAGGAAGTTCCCTGGAAGGGGGCAAGATCACTGGCGCGACAATGTAAATCCGAAATCCGAAGCACGAAACACGAAACAAATTCGAATAACATAAATCCCAATGACAAAAACAAATTCCGATCCAATACGCAATGTAACGCGGAGCGCGTTGATCAGTTTTATGCACCGGTTTCATCTTTCTGTTTGGTTCGTTTTGAAAATTTGGACATTCGAATTTGTAATTTGTTTCGGATTTCGAAATTCGTATTTCGTATTTATTCCAGCTCCGTTGATTCTCACCGGACCGGTAGAACCTTTTCGGGTCCACCACTAGAAGTGGTGGTTAAATGCCGGAATTATACCGGCCAACGTTCTAGCAGGGAGATTAATTCATGAAGCTTTCAGGATTTACATTTGTACGAGACGCCGTACGTTGCGAATATCCGATCGTCGAAAGCATATCTTCGATTCTTCCCGTGGTGGATGAATTTATTGTCAACGTCGGGCTGCCGGACGAAGACGGAACGGTAGATCTCATCCGGGCCATTGGTGACCCGAAAATAAAAATCATTCAGAGTCAATGGAATCCCAATCTGGATGTGGGGTGCTATGTGTACACCCAGCAGGCAAATATTGCGCTATTCAACTGCATGGGTAAGTGGGCCTTCTATATGCAAGCCGATGAGGTTGTCCATGAGGAAGACCATCCGGTCATCATGGATTATGTGGATCGATATATGGACGACGATCGAGTCGACGGACTGGTCCTCAAGCAGATAAACTTTTGGGGCGATTTTAAGACAATACTCAGTGTCTACCCGAAATGGGAGCGTCGCCGGTGCTGGATTGTCAAGCCTCATCGATTCGTACTCTGTGCCAAAGATGCTTCCAGATTCACGGTTCACCCGAAGTTTAAAGAAAAAGGGCGCCGGCTGCGCGCGGTTGAGATGGATGCCAGGTTATATCACTATCACGGCATAAAATCAAAAAAAGGACTGGAAGAAAAATACCAAACCGTTCGGCAATATTGGGAGGAGCAGCGTATTCCGGATAAGCAAGTCGATTTTTACCAGTATTATCCCAGACAGTTCGTCACCGAATACCGGGGGAGTCATCCCGGGGTCATGGCCGACCTGATTCAGAATCACCCGATTTCATTAGATCTTGCCTCCCCGCGCTGGCGGACGGATTTCACCCCGAAAGAAAAAAAGCAGTGGCGTAAGCACAAAATTCTCCAATATCTTCCCGAGCGATTTGCAGTGAAAAGACGCTATGAATTAGTCAAAGAGTAAACGCTTAGGCCCTACCGGATCCTTGACAACCTAGAGCGCCGGCGAACGGTTTACTCGAAGCGAGATGCCCGGTTTATTTGAGAAATTACTTTCTAAAACACGACTTCGTGCAGTTTGATGTCAACTTTACCTATTGGAGATATTTTACCGCTCACCTGAACAGGAATACGGGAAGCTTTATCAACATAAATTTCAAAATCTCCCTTCAGCTCTAAAAATGAAAACTCCTCCGAAGTTTTATCCTCAGGGATCATCGCCCTGGGCTGAAATGAAACTTTTATAACATCACTTTTCTCTTCCCGCCGGGTTTGGCCATTCGGCAGCTTCTTGAGATAATCGACTTTCAGCTGCCGGCTACCGTCCACCCAGACCTTTACCCGATGTAATTGTTTCTTGTTAAAAACGCACAGACTGACCGGCCTCTTTTGCAATAAGAAATCGGGGTCCGATACGAGGTGGAGAAGTCCGGCCGGCTCGATTACCGTCGCGCAGCTTAAGCCCTCATATTCATAGGCATAAAAGGCCTCTCTCAACTGACTCCATTGCTCCGGCGACAATTTATTCTCCTTGGAATCCTGCGGTTTGATCTTCAGCCGGAAAACTCCCTGGTCGGTAAAGCGGTAAATCTTTTGCCACTTATTGGATCCCAGACGCATCCGTTCGCGCTGCAGCACCTGGGTATATCCGGAGTCGTACCATGCTCGTGAACTCAAGACGAGACGGGAACCGATTAAAGGATTGATGTCGGAGTGCACCGTAATGGTTACTAAATCAGGGTTGGATGCCTGCGATACCTCACCTTGCGGGACGTCGATCAGCAGTTCGGTCGCCGTTTCGGCCGGCAACGTCGCCAGGCGAACCACGGTGGTCACCTTGCCCATAAAACTATTGGCTTTATAGGTAAGGCTGCTCCATAAAATCTTATCAGCATCTGTCTCATCCGCGACATCGGTCTGATCGAAACCGCAGATGTCGGGCCGGTCCCAAACTAGGAGCAGCAGTAAACAAAGCGATATCAACAATTTGAAAAGCATTTGCATGTCGGTAAACCATTATGCAAGCGAATTTGCACAACCTCTCTGAAAATCATCAACATCTGCCATTTTATCAGAGTTTAATCCCATAAGCCATTGAAATATTTGCTGGACCCAATTCCAAAAGGCCGCCATCACGACACGGTTTCAGCCAACGCTAATAAAGCTCAAGAGTTTAACTAAACAGCCGATATATCGATTATATCGATGTGCAGCCGCCCATGAAATTGCCATTGCATGGAACCTAAATGGGCCGGCCCGATGGATGAATCCAACAAGGAGATAAAAACACTGTGCTCAATCAATTTTCGGCAAACCAGGTTAAATTGGCCGTGGTTTTATGTTGTCTTTGTGCAGCAGGCGTTGTCATGGATCCGGCCGATGCCAGGGCAGCATTGCCAGAAAGGATCAACGCAATCTACCTACCCGCCTATAGCTTAACCGACCGAAAAATAACCGAATTTGATCATTTCGCCGGCTTGACCGGCCTGAATGCTGTGGTGATGCATGTCAAAGACCCCTATGGCAGAATACATTGGAATACCCAAAACGAGCTGGCGCGTCGCATGGATGCCGTTGCATCGAAAGGGTTGGTGGAACGGGCTTTAAAAAAGTTAAAGGACAAAGGATTTTGGTGTATCGCGAAATTAGATGTATTTGCCGATCACCGGCTGGTTTATCACAATCCTTATCTGGGTATTCTCGATGTGCGAACCGGTGGACCGTGGAGTGACAAAAGTGGTTTATACTGGGCCAATCCGTACAACCGTCGGGTGTGGGAATACAATATCGCGCTTTGCCGGGAGCTCGTAGATCTTGGCTTCGACGAAATTCAATTTGATTACATTCGTTTTCCCAGCGATGGGGACCTTACCGTAGTCAACTACCCGGTGGTGATCGACAATCTCAGCCGGGTAGATTGCATCGGCAATTTTTTGGCAGCAGCCTACCGACAGTTGAAGCCAACTGGAACCACCCTTTCGGTAGATGTCTTCGGATTTGTGGCCTGGCGGACTGAAGATTTCGGTGTTGGCCAGAGTATAGAGGCCATGGCGCCCCATGTCGATGTGTTTTGTCCAATGCTTTACCCATCACATTTTCCAAAGGGCTTTTTGGGTTATGAGGATTCCTCAAAAAAACCTCTCGAAATAATGGAACTGAGCACCAGGCGCATGCAAAAACGCACGACCAAAAGGATTCGACCGTGGATCCAGGGATTCTGGTACACCCCTGATGAAATCAACGCTCAGATCGATGGTCTGGACCGGGCAAAAACCAGGAGTTGGTCCGTATGGAACCCGTCCGGCAATTACTCGAAAACTTACGATGCGATTGAGATACGCCTGAATCGGCAGTTTCCTGCTCCCCGCTTTTACCCTTCCGTCACGGAAATTGCGCAAAATAAGGAACTCGCATTTCCGGGAAAATCAAAAATCGTCAACTTAACCAATTATAAACAGGGATACACCATTATTTCCCTGGAAAAATTCGCCAAAGGGGCCGGAAAGTCCTACTCCACCCTGATCAAGGTACTCGGGACTTTGGATGAGGGAATAATGGATAGAATTCTTAGCGCTCGCCAAATACCATTTTCATGGTATACCACCAATTATCAAAAAAAGCGGCGCTTGGTCAAATTGATATGCGAGGACCTGCAGGTCGATCCACGAGCGTTGAGTCCCAAACCGATTTACATCGACTGGCAAAACGGCTGCATGTTTACGCGAGCTGTTCCCCAGGAGCGTTTGAAAAATTATCGTTTTGTCGAAGAAGCGGCCTTCAGAAATAAAGATGACATTTATGCCAATTTACCGGGTCTAAAGCGGCGCTAGATCTCCCTCCGGCCGATAAACCCTGGGTATGTCTTTCGGGTCGCAGCTGAGTTTATCAAAGTCCCCCGCCAGGGACTCGATGCGTTTCAAAAGGCGGGTGCGTTGACCAGGCGTCAACAGCCGATCCAGTTTGATGATGAAACGGATGGTGGTTTCAAGATTGGACTCTATTTTCGCTTGATAGGCCGGAGATCGCAGAGATTCGGGGTTTACGATGAACTGCAGCAGATCTGCTCTAAATTTGAGATCGCTGGACCTCCGGGAAAGTAGTCGGCGAGCTTCGGCCTGGAGAATTTCACGGTTTTGCAGCCAGTCTTCTGAAACAGGCACAATCTGTTCACTCCAGACTGAGATTGCCGATTTCTGCTCGGAAGTCGGATTGGATATCCAGTATTTCAGGCGCTTAATCATTCGTTTATTCCGATTTTCGGTCAACTTTTCAATAGGAAGGTCGACGTATTCCTCTCTAAACTCCCGATTTTGCTCGGCCAGATTGTCGAATAGCTCAGCGATTTGTTCGTCGGATGCCGTTATCAATAGATCGGCGATATCCGGCCCGATCTGTTGCATCAAATCCTTCCAAAGCTTCATCACTTTATTGCTATAGGAATAGATCTTCGAATAACTCAGCCTTTGATCCGGATTGCCGAACTCCCGGCCCATCGCTCTTAGGATCATTGCATAATCCGGCAGCTGGGTGCGACAATGCCACTCCAGCTGCTTGAGCAGTCTTTTTTGGAGCATGCTTTTCTGAGTGTCATCAAGGGAGATATAGCCGCCGATATACCACGGTATCAGCCAGTTCAAATGGGGATAGATAAATCGCGGGCCGCAGCCCGCGATAACGAACAATAGCGATGAAAGAAGAAATAATTTTTTCATTGTCTAGTATTGGCTAGTAAGGAAGGATATCACCGACTAGGAGTTTAATCGCATGCCATATTTACCATACAAAATAGTAAACTAATAATTAAAGGGCTGACCGCAAGCACACCGGATAAAAATTTCAGGCAGCGTACCTTCTGTATTTGAGAAGGGATCAATCGGGAGCACACAAAGCAACCGGACCCGGCCGGAAAGAATTTCGGCATTGAATAATTATTGTAGAGCGTCATACAAAATTATCCAGCAAGGTTAGTTTTCAAAAGGGTAGATTGTATTTTTTGGTACAATGATGGGTTTGAGAGCCGGAGAAAAATAATGTATCACCAAGTAATGTGAAAACTCAATTGCATAGAAAACATGCGAAGCATGTTTCCAATTAATCCGCCGGCGCATAAGCCGGGATAGTTCTTTCACCTTTTCAATCGCCATTGAAAAACCGGGTTGGCGAATTTTTCAAGGCGGATAAATTAATTCAATAGTTCATGAACGGCGTCCAGCAATTCCTGCAGTGCGAATGGCTTATCAAGGGTTTTGGCACCCAGCTTTTCTGCCATATCAAAATCGATGTCCGTTCCATACCATCCGCCGCCGGACATCGCGATAAGTTTAACTCCCGGACATTTGTTTTTTAGCTCGATGATGGTTTCAATGCCCTCTTTCTCCGGCATGATGATGTCGGTAATAATCATATCGGCCGGGTGCTCATAAAAATGCCGAATGCCCTCGGCGCCGTTTGAAGCCTCAACGACGTCAAATCCGGCATTAACCAAGACCTGCTTTAGAACACATCGAAAACTTTCCTCGTCATCTATCAGCAATATCGCGGGAGGCGCTCGATCAGGTTCACGCGCAATTCCGTTCTGATTTTCACGCTGATGGGCATCCTGTATCTCATGCTGGGCCGAATTTGAAATTAGTGTTTCATCTTCAGGCAGCCCTCGATCGAAGGCGCGCTTTTCCAAAATGTCGACTCCGGCTTCTGCCTGATCGGCAGCACAATTGCACGTCGATGCCATCTCCTCTAAAAACTCCATAAAAGCTCCTGTCTCCAATGAAATTTAATCACGAATACATCGCAATAACCAAAACCGATCGCTATTTCTGTGCGACCTGGCAATAACTTCCGCTACCAGGCAAGCTAGTTTGTCTCGGAATTGGATAGCAGTAGGTAACACCATTATATACAATTATTATGCCAACTGCATCGAAATATAAATTCAATTTATTTTCAGGATGTTAGAGAGATATAGGTAGGCTGTTAATCCGCAGGGCTGACAATAATTGTCACGTTTATTGCCGGTTTATGTCAGGCCGTAGCATCCGACCCGGCGAAGCCGGAAATGAAGATTGAAGATTGAAGATTGAAGGTATCGCATCAGGCTTCGCCTTCGGCTACGCCCCGACACGTCGCTCTGTCTCTTCAATTATAATCGATAGGATTCCTTAATTCGTCATTCGACATTCGACATTCGACACTCGTCATTCGTCACTCGTCATTCGTCATTCGTCATTCCAAAGGTTTTCCGCATTCCTTGCATCGGCCGTCGGGCCCGATAACACCAATACAATTGCCGTCACTGCAAAGAACCCTATTTTCCCATTCATCATCGGGCTTGGTGTCTGCTTCTTCAGTCGGCTCGACCGCCTCGGCAGACTGTTCTACATCTTCCTCCCCGGTTTCAACTTCGTCCTCAGCAGGACCCATCTCGGGAAGATCACCTTCATATTTTTTCCCGCATTCCTTGCAGCGTCCATCCACGCCGATCACGCCGATGCAGTTGCCGTCGCTGCATAATACCCGATTATCCCAATCGTCGCGGCTAGACGCCATCTCTTCTTGCTTCTCTTCCGGTATTTCTGGTTCCATCTTTCTGCTCCAATCACAAATTCAGCAGCTCTTCAAGCTCCTTGAGGGTGTCGATGTGGTATTCTGCTGACAGTTCACGGTTGCGGTAAGCGACCATTGGTATCGCTGCCGCCTGGGCTGCCATTTCGTCTACCTGGGAATCGCCGATATAAATTGTCTGAAAGGGTTCAAGATCAAAATATTTTAAAACCTTAAACAACGCTTCCGGATGGGGTTTGGGATGCAGCACATCGCTGGAAGTGACAACCAGATCAAAGTGCCCATCCAGATTAAATGAAGCCAGCAGCCGGTTCATGGCATCGGTCCGGTTGGTGGCAATAGATGTTTTGATTTGCGGCCGGAGCTTTTCCAGCAAAGACACAAGGTGGGGTTCAACTGTGAAGTATTCCAGGTATTGTCCGTAATCCATGGTCTTGCGAAATTCATAAGCCTCCGCCAAATCTGTCTCCGCCGGGAATAAAAAGGCCATGGATTCGTCCACTGTATGCATATGAACGAAGGCGAACTGTTCATCCGTTACAGCCGGCCTGCCAAAATGTTGCAGGATATGGCTATAATAGTAGCGATTTGCCTGGGCGGTATCGAACATGACACCGTCACAATCAAATGTAACAGCCTTGATGTTTCTCATAATCAATCGCTTTTACGGGTTCGCAGATTCCCGTACACCCTCACGTTGAGCTCCGGCCGAACCGTGCTGTCTGTTTTCAGAATGATGGTGTCGTAAAAGCGACCGGTATTTTCTCTCAGATTCTCAACCCTCAACTCATAGGCCGGGCCTTTGGAACTATTTACCTCATCCAGCTGAAAATTGATGTTTTTCCCGTCTTTGGCCCGGACATCGAGGATTTTAAATGGGTATTTTTTTTCGGGAATGATCTTAACCAGGCCCTTAATGGGATCACCGGCAATGCCGCGCAAACTGACGTGTTGCGGCCGAATGGTGACAAACCTCTCCACTGGTCCGGATATAATCAGGTCCTGCCGTGGAAGATTCTTATCATTGGTAAAGACGCCGGCGGTTTTTTTCATTTTCCTCCCGCCGTAGCCTTTGGTATTGACGCTTAATGTTATTTTCCCCTCGCCACCGGCGGGGATCTCTTTGGAGTAAGAGACGGCGGTACACCCTCAGCCCGTCTTGACTCTCTCAACCTTTAAAGGTGCCGTGCCCTGGTTTTGGATGACGAACTCATGCACGACTTTGGTCCCATCCAACACGGGTGCAAACTCATAGCTGGTAGCCGGGTAAACCGCGGAGGGGGCGGATTGATTCTGTGTGCCGAAGCAAACGGCAGTGAACAGTGTCAAGGACAGCGCGATCAAAAACACTGTAAACGCTTTTATTTTCATGGCAACTCCTTCCAAATTTATTGTCCGCGCAAACATAAAAAATTTCGAGCCTATCTACATTTTTAAGGTTAGTGTGACCGTATCTGTCACACCCATGGTGTAAGATCTCCTTAAAAGAACAAACGAAAGGAGATCTTATGAATATCGATCAATTAAGACAACAGTTTCCGGA
>Ga0209367_1000016_pt1 | contig 98292 bp, 59 predicted proteins | sample WorMetLIZISLAND2_FD_187412 | JGI IMG/M metagenome (GOLD analysis project Ga0209367, IMG submission 187412) | Marine gutless worms symbiont microbial communities from Max Planck institute for Marine Microbiology, Germany - Olavius geniculatus... ...
GGGGGGGTTCATGTAAGAGGCTCTTGCAGCCCTTTGTGCCTTTGTTCAAGCTCTTTCATTACTCATTTTGTCAATGCCTTTGTATTTGCTTGACTAAATAAATGATTTGATTTTGATTTGATTTGATTTGAAAGTGCCATGACGATTGTAGTGTAATGCCGTGGTATTAGACTTGCATTTTTTACTCCTCGCGCGCTACGTTCCTAACGAAGCAAAGAGGAGTATATGAAATCAGTGTAATATTGACGACAGACCGACCGACCTCCATTCCTGGAAGAGCCTTTCTGGAAGAACTTTAAATGACTATATCTCGATAACGGTGATAGTTAGACGCATGTTTACAATGGACCACCCATAGGAAGTCGACCACCGCGAGTCGAATGGTCACGTGACCGATAACGTCATGTGACCACAAAAAGTCAAGGTCGTGACCCAATTATCTTTGAGGCGCCATATCTTGATAACGGTGCCAGATAGACAGGGAAACAATTTTTAATAACGACCTCGACACCAGTCGATATTAGTATAATATTAGACCGCGGTCTCAAATAGACGCCGGGTTTCTAATACAAGTTGAAAGGAACGAAAAAGCAATTAGAAAAGTACAGTAGAAAATAATGCGCGCGAGGAGTACATTAGATTGGTCACAATCTAATAATATTTCTTGTTACTGTTTACGTTCTTACACATCTGTGAACTACGCCCGTAATTTTCTTTGCTTGAACATTCACTCGATGAAAAGTTCACACCGAGAGAATTTTGCGAACAATTTCCATTTCGTGAAGTTGTTCGTGTGTATTGGTGCGGCTTGCAGGATCGGCTGGTCGCCGTCCACAATGAGACTTCAAACCTGGCCACGAAGCTGTTGTCAATCGAACGTCTGCTGAGCGCCGCCAACGTGACCAACCTGACGGCGTCTTTCGCTGCTGTAAGAACACTCTTCTGTGACTGTTTTATACCCTGTTTACACGAGGAAAGTGGCTCTAAGAACTGGCTCTAAAAGCTGGCTTTAAGAGCGCTCTTGGAGCCAGCTTAAAGAGTCAGCTTCTTCGTGTAAACAGGATATTACAGACACAGCATGTCCGCAGATATTAGCCGATGCATCGGCACGAGCCTCTACACAATATTTACCAATCACAATGAACCTTGGAACAAACGTTTTAGTCGCAAAAGTAAAACAGATATTTCTCGGCCATTCATAAATGACGTGTGCATGTAGTTAATTAGGTGACCGCATTGCGGATCTTGCTCATCCGTCCGTCTACATGTCGGTCTGTTCATCGTTTGTTCATTTATGAACTATTTTATCATTTAACTGTGGAGGTTCCAGAGGTGTATTTGTCCGTTGTTTAGCAGCGATAGTGACGCGAGACTTGTGTTTGTGTTGTGTGCGTTGTGCGCAGACGCTGCGTGCTGGAGCAAACCGCGTGCAGTCAAGAAAGCAGGTAAACTATACACGACGTCTGCCTCAATGATCATGTTTTCTAACGTCTTGCTAAGGGCAATAAAGCTAGAACACAGGCCTAACTATCGCAAAATTCCATGCGATTTTTATATGATTTTGTTTGAGTAAACTTTGGTGAAATTGTTTAAATAATGCAGCACGATGCATTTTAAACATTTATTACAATATTGTCCCGGTGGCAGCTAATGTTAGGCTATCTGTTAGCATAACTTACTGACTGTAGATTTGGTAAAGCAAGGCTGCGTTATTTAGGCCGCCTAAAACTGTATTTTTTCGACATGTGGTTTCGGGTTAAGTTTAATCAACTGTTTAGGCATACATTTCCAAGCCCGATACTCTCTTTCAAAAATTTCTTTAAAATTTACAGGTAACTTTTCAATATTTTTGCCAAATGAACCGACAAACCAACCACGGAAATAATAATCTTACCCTAGCGCGGGTAACACAAGTACGCTGCCTGGTGCCCTTTCTACGTGGATCACGTTGTGTTGCGTGCGTGATGGTGTGTGGTCTGTGCTGTGATTGATAGTCGATCGTTATACGTCAACTCAAGTCGACGCTAGGCACAATGTCTCTGTCGCTTGAACATCTGATGGATCGCGTCAACGCTGACTCCAAGGTACGGTATCTGGTGCCACCAACCCACCCATCTCTACTTCAGTTTGTGCACACTGGCGTATTTAAGGAAGCAATTTTCTCATGCCTCCACAGCGCTGCAAAACAGGTTGTGTGTCTGTAGGGGATTGGCGATAGTGCCGTTGGATAGGGCGTTAGCATTTTTCTATATCGGTTGTCAATAGTGACCATGTCGCTATCTGCAATGGTTTGGCTGCGGTTTGCAACCCAATTTGAGGGAGAGGTCAGTACCCATGTTTGGTGCGAAAGGCGAGAGTAGGCAACAGAGCCATTAAATAGGGCATCGGTATGTCTATAATCTTTTAATAGTAACCATTTCGGTAATATATTTTGCCGCAATGCGCAATACAAATTTTGCGAACAAGATCTTATTTTGGGAGAACAGATGTCCGTAGGGGGTCGGCGATGATACCGTTGTAGGCATATAGAACGTTGGTAAGTCAGTAGTCTGTCAACAGTAACCATGCTGTTAACTAAAGCGGTTTGGCCGTATTTGGGGGCGCAACCAGTAAACGCGTTTGGAAGAATGGGGGCTAATACGGGTCCGAAATAATGGTATTTATTTGCTTCTTCACTCAGACAGTTTAGCTTTTTGGTACGACGTACCGTTTAGCTACAATACATACGTTACAGACGACAGACAGACAGAGTGCGACCGTTAGTCTTCGTTTTTACGCGCGAAAGCTAGCATAGCTAGCTATAGCGCGTAATAGCTATGGTAATTCTGTCTGTCCGTCTGTCTGTCCGTCTGTCTGTCACAACTCGGTACCGTTTGGAGACCAGGTGTGGTAGAGACTTCATGTTTTTACTGTATGATAGAGTCTGTAGTATTTTGTGACAAAATTTTACGTCACTGGGTAACGGTGGTCCCCGCAAACAAGGGGGCGAAAAGGGGGCACCCCCTTAAAATGCGTTATTCTACCGCTATTGGCTCGTCTAACGTAAAAATGGTTGCAGATAGGCACAGACATGTTGCTTATCATAACAAGCACTGGCGACAAGCTTCTTAGGAATGTCAACATCGATGACCTTGAATGACCTTAAACTTCTGAAAATAGGCGCTATAGTGAATTTTTCGCGATTTCGGGCTGCGACCCGCATTTCAAGATTGAATTGCGCCGAAATGGCTGGAGGTAGACCGAGACAACCTGCAACGCGAAATTTTTAGCATTGAATGTAGATTTTAGCAGTCCACGTCCGGACCGTGTATGTTCAAAGAGGCCTGCGCACGCGGGTGTCAAAGAGGGGTACCCCTCTAAAAGTGGTTATTTATCCGATGTTGGCTTGTTTGGCGTGAAAGTGATTGCAGATAGGCACAGACATTCAAGCACTAGTAACGAGCTTCTTTAAAATGTCAACATCGATGATCTTGAGTAACTATAAAGCCTAAAAATAGGGGGGTTTTGGCGATTTTGAGCTGCAAAAGAATGAATTGCTGCGAAATGGATAGAGATAGACCAAGATTACCTGCGAACAGGAAGTGATATAGGCTTTCGCGCGTATCATGAGCATTAGCTTAGATTTTGTTTTCTCTCTTTTCCATCAAGAAAATGATGGTGAGGCTGCTATTAGACGTCTTCATGCCGTGCACCATGACAATCGCTTCATCAAATTGTATGTTTCTCGTGTCTAGGTCTTGCTTCATATTCTCTGTCCATTTCTTGGTCGTTTCCCTTGATTCTTCCTTTCAGTTATGAAACCGTTAGTACGGTCGGCTAAAAAAGATATTTAATGAAACTATACCCATCACGTGTGTGTGCGTGCGTGCGTGCGTTAGGACGTGCGTCGGGCGATGTCGGTTTTGTCCCGGCGTGTGGCGTCACTGGAACGACTTCGAGCTCTGGCTGGCCGGCTGGCTACAGTCGAGCGCTCTCTACGCCAGTTCTCAGTGTCCACTAAACCACCCACCACCGGTATGTATAGCGGCACAGTCGACCTGCTTCTGTGTTGTCTAGATGTTAAAAACATTAATTTGCAAATAAAAAAACATTAAATAACATGTTTTTTCACTTTTGTAAAAAAACTTTAAAAACATGGACAAAAACATACACTACAGTATTCATTCAAGTAAAAAGAACTGTCGATACGAATCAAACAAAGTTAACAGTACTGCTACAAAACGCTCGCTCTGGACGCTAAACGCAATTTTTTGCATCATTTTGTACGTTTGTTTTAACAACAACAAAAACACGACATAAAAAGCACAAAAAGCGCAAAAAAATATTTAAAAAACATAAAAATCCTTTTTTATAAAAAAAATCATAAAAACCTTTTTACATCTACAGGATGGGCCAAAAAGTAAGCTATTGCACTTTTTCCATATCTTTGCTAAACATTGATCAGTTTTCACAATTTTTTTACCTATAGACTCTGGAAAAAATTTGCTACTCAGCGACATTCACACCACGTATTATGTCACTACATTACCTTGTAGAATATAAATATCCAAAAACGTACAATGTCTACAGATGGCAATAAGGTCGAGTGGTAAATTTTGAAAGTATTTAAGTAATATATTCAATATAAGTTATGATAAGTGTCAGAAAGGTTTAGGTGTAGCTACGAAGTAAGTTTTTATGTTTCAAAAATAGTGCACAGTTTGTAAGGCCACACAATTGAAATACATTGCTCTGTATGCTCATGCAGTTAACTGAGCAAGATTGCAGCCATCAACCAGCATTAATGTACATTAAAAATTACTGCACAGTAAAATCGTTAAAATTATTTGAAAAAGTGTTTAACATATCCACCAATGTTTTTGACACTTACTATAACTCATATTTTGACATATAAGTTAAATACGTCAACAATTTACCATTAGACCTTCTGTCCATCTGCAGATATTGTATGTTTTTGAATATTTACATTTTACAAGGTATTGTAGCGATATAATAAGTGTGGTTTGCTTGCCACTGAGTAGCAAATGTCTTACAGAGTCCACTGGTGAAAAAATTGTGAAAATTGGTCAATACTTAGCGGAGATGTGGAAAAAGTACAATAGCTTGCTTTTTTTGGCCCCGCCATGTATGCTGTGTAGTATAGCCTGCCTGATGTTCATTCACATACTTTTTACTTGTGATCCGAGTCAAATAAATATGTTGTCATGTTTATTCTGCATTATCCGCGCGTACACAGCGACATAACGGAACTGAACTGATCAATGGGCTTTACATTACTACTCGGCCATTGGTCGGTTTAGTTCAGTTCAGTTATATCGCTCTGTATGCGCCTCTGTTCTCATCAGATTCCTCTAGATCCTTTTCTTTATGTTTTAACATAATTATTTTACCTACAGTGTTAGTAATAGTCAAAGTCCGGCAGGGTTTGGCTCGTGATCGACATTCAAAGCTTTGTATGCGTTTGTTATTTTTATTGTGCACATGAATATTTTCACCATCAGTTCACAATGAGGTTGCGTGTTCAGAAGTCAGTGACTTGGACATGCTAGATGAACAGCTAACGTCTTTAATCATATTTAATTCTGTCTAAACAACACACCATGGCATTGCGTTGACAGCGAACACAAGCAAGAAGAGTGAAGAAAGCGAGAACGGTGAAGAAATCGAAAAGAACGAAGAAAGCCAGAAGAATGAAGAAGTAAACGAAAAGCAAGCTGCAAGCAACGTATCACAGAACACGGACGAAGGAGAACGACTTCAGGAAGAGACTGCACCGAAGAACGAGAATCAGTAATATGCCGACTGACTCGGGACATTAAACGACCGCTTATTACTATCGTTCAGTGTAGATGTTTCATTATCCACGTTTAAAAAGTTTCTGCGACTTAAAGGCGTAAGCTCAGCATAGGCGTAGCCAAGAGAGTGCAAAGGGTGCATGTGCACCTCAGAGCCCCAAAATATGCAAACGTGCAGTAAAATTAATGTTTTGTGGTTTTTTTCATGACCAAAAAACGCTTGCGGCCGGGGCGGGCTCCACGCCGGACCCTGTTGGGAAGCTTACAGCGCCCAGACCTCTTTGGTGGTGGATATAGGGGCTCCCTGGCTCCTCCCCAAAACCTCACCTTTGCTCTCGGCCTTCGGCCTCGATTTTCGACTTTTCTGGTCTCAAACTGCCCCTCCAAATTTTAATCTCCCAATTTTAATTTCTGGCTACGCTTATGAAGCTTAGTATAACTTGCATGCATAATTTGTACATTCACCTCAATGTCTGCGAATCAATTCTGATTCTGAATTCTGATTCTGAATGAACTGCGTTTACAAACATTCAATTTTCAATTCTGCGAAGTGTGTCAAGTAAAAAAAAATTGTGGAACAATCAAACTGAAGATGATCTGATTTACTGCGGGACAGAAGCGTCGTGGGTGAAAAAAGTAAGCAGGACAGAAAGTTGATAATTTTTTCCGACAGACAACAGCAAATTTCAAACAGAGGAGATTATGCTTGCTCAAAATTGCAATTTTGCGCCTAAATTTCTCCAAAATGGGATTTTTCAGCTTCATATTTTCCTTTTTAGGACAGTTTTTTAGACAAAAAAAGATTTTCCGACGACCCAAAACTGGGAGGAGGGAATTTGACCCCTGTCCCCCGGCCACGACGCCACTGCTGCGAAATGCCATCAGTATCAGTGCTTTATCTTATAATAATCTTGGCCTCCAGCTGTTAAACAACCATTCGACTTAATGTTTTATGATGGCCCATGGGAACGCTGAGCAGTGTACAAAATGTGCAAAAATTGGGCTTAATTTTGTTGTACTGGCGTACTTTGTAGGCCTACATCACACAACGCAATATGACGAACAGCAGCACATAGTAAATTTTAATAGCAGCCAAACATTCGCGTTCAAGATAGTATCCGACTCGCAGCGTGCATTAAACGCGAGACTAACTTCGAACCGCGTTGTTGTCAAACGCCGAACGCTGACTGTTCTCCGTGCAAGTATTATGCCCAATAAATAACTGTAAACCTGCGCAGAAACGTAGCCTAGATCGGATGTACTGTACACGCAAAATACGCCCATGTAGACGAAAGTCGGTCCACAAACGGCTCGTTCATGCAAAACGATGTAAGTAGATTACGTAGATGCTAGACGTTCAGTTACGAATATTACCAATGTTGTACGCAATGCATTTCAGTTTCGCCAGAACAACTGCCAAACAAAAAAACGCATTAACCAATCTAGTTAAAAATCAACCATCCGTCTGGTGCTGCACTAAACGTATACATTAATAAGTGTAACAAAAAGGTTTTCTCTAAGAACAAACACATCCTAGTTGTAAACGGTTGCGTACAGAGTAAGATAGAGACGATGATATTGATGGTAACAGTAACAATAGGCCTACCGCAAGATCTAAGTTAGCCAGTGGCGGTTATTAAACGTTTCTATGTGATAAATATTGAAAAACACATTGTTAGATGTAAACGAAGTTAAACGATAACAACGATGGTAATAATGACAGCAGGCCTACTACACACGCCGATTTGTTCCCGTTTGTGAAAATTCAAAATCGCCACAAGATCTCAGTTCATCCTAAAACGTTATTAAACGTTACTATGCGATAATATAAAAATGCAAGAGAGAGAAAGACGATGTGATAATACAGTATGAGTAGATGTAAAAGCAGTTAAACGGTGTGGTTCGTTAAATGCGATCGAGATGTAGCGAGAACCGCAGAACAGCATAAACTCAATAACGACGCCAGCCGTTAATGGATCGGTTACCGAACAATGATTTATTCAGTGCATGTAGTTAGTTGATGGGACGAACGGCTAGTTAACTAGTGGTCGTTGAAGACGTGACCAGCTTCTGGGGACAGGGCGGCCAGCTTCTTGGACAGTGACTTGACAGACTGATCGTGCGTACTTTGACCTTCCCCGCATTCAAGGCGACCGCCGCACTCGTCCGCCGACGACCTCTGACACAGCAATAACAACATTTATAATTAATACTATAAAAAGCACTGTCAAAATGACGCCCACCGGTAAAGCCGCACAGCCCGCAGAGTCCGTACAATAGGACATGCTTTTGCATGATTTTGGTTGCTGATAAATGTTATAATAACTTATTAAACAAAATACAGGGACTGATGCCGTATGCAACGGAAAAAGACGCCTGCTAGATAGACAGAAATATTTGCCGATTTCCACTTTGGCTTTTCCTTTTTTAGAACGTTTTCTAGTGCAGTGATTTCGCGTTCAGTATTCGACATTCGTACTGTTCATGCAAATCTATCAATACTGGCACTCAAATCCTCTCGGCTGAAAAAAAATCGCGTAAGATACTTTAGCAAAAAAAGCTTTTGCTCGGATACAATTCTGTGACAGTTTGTGACGTTTACATAATAAATAAGTAAATTATCTGAAGCTGTCTTTGAACAACGCTCCCCCAGACCATCTAGTCGGCTAGGAAGAGCGATACTCTTTCCCCTTCCCCAGTCCATCGACGCATGCGGCGCCTCGTCATATCACCTTGAGTTAGGAGAGAAATTTGCTCCAAGGAATTGGAGGGATATACGCTCCTGCACGAAGACAGTACTCTGAGACTAGTGACTACCGGTACTGCAAATGCAGAAATACAAATTATACATTTGCGCCAGCAGTAGGCCTAATACTGTCAACTCAACCTTCCGTCCCTACGGGGTAGGCAAATCGAGTACACGCATGACTGGCTGGGGTTATAAGGAGGCGCGTCCACCTGTGTCGGGTAGCTGCAGGTAACACTGTGTGATCCCATGTGGCAGATGACGCCCCTGTAGCTCTGAGATGGGTTTCCTATGAAGAACTGTACCATTTAACAATTTGTAAGACGGTAGTGTTGTGGCTGGGGCACCTTGAGCCAGTTGGTGTTGACGCCGAGCTGGTTGGCGGCTGTGGGGCAGGCACCGGCTGAGGGGGTGACTGAAGCAGTGCCCATAGACTCGCCCGCACCGGGCGCTGTCGTCGCGGCAGTGTTAGGGGCACGCAGACGCGCCGGGCTCAGTGACCGGTAATAACACGAAGACTTGTCCAACGACGACGTCTGAATAATGCCAACGCCAATGCTGCCAATATTCAGTAAATGTCAATCTCATCACTATACGGTGTTTCACGAAAAGGACCCTTTAAAAGTTTTTGACCGACCGTTAGTTCGAGCCTTACACGTAGGTACGACGTGTCGTAAATCTGTATGTACTGTGGCTAAACCGTATGCCGTAAGGGGTTGGCGCTGGTACCGTTAAATAGAGCAATGATGAGTTTCAATAAACCGTCAATAGTAACCACGACTCTATCTGCAGCGGTTTGGCCGCAATTTTAAATGCAAAGCTGCTGCCTGCAGCCATCACCCACCTTCGCCGAATTACCGAATCGTATCCTAGCGTTCATTGTAGCGTTCGACATGGCAGCGTTACCATAGCGTGTATTGGAATCACTGTGGAAAATCGCTTTCTCTTCGCGACCAGAAATCGGACGCTGGCCTTCGGTTTTTAAACGGTACGGTAGGCCCACTTAGCGACAGCTAAACTTCTTATTCTTTCTTTCATAACTCAGTCGAATGGCAATATATTCACACGAAACTTTTAGCAGTAGTAGCTAAAAGAATACTAATTCAAACAAAATGTGATTGCTACTTAAATATTCTTTGCTGGATGCGACGTCACGAAATGCAAAACACCGTGTGGATATATTCAAGCTAAGTACTGTCCGCGGGCCATGTCTGTGGAACTTTTCGTGAATCCGAAAAAGGAAGGGTTACACTGTATGTGCCGGGGGAATTTGTCTGTTTTACGCCTATCCAGAAGAATGTGTCAGAGGGATTTTGTCCGGAGGGATTATGTCCGTGGTGTTATGTCTGGGGAATTTTGCGTAATCTTTAGTGAAAATTTCGGGCAAATCCATCTGTAACTTTCTCTGTAATCCTGTGCCAATGGAACACGGCATAACTTACAGCAATGAGCGACAAAGCGGGCTGTTTGGCGAAGACGCAAGTCGACTCAATCAGCTTGGACAGATTGTCAGCAATCAGAGGCCGGATATCCAGATCCGCAGTCATATCTCTCTGCAACACCCCACATCAATCAGTCATTAACAGGCCGCATTACATGTGTTGCCTGTCCGTCCGTCTGTCCGTCCCGTACGGGCTCTTAACTCGAAAACGAAAAAGCGTCCAGAAAGCAACAAGTAGGATGAGCAAAGCTCACGTGACGCGCGATAGCAGCGATCCTGCCACTTTGGCAATCAGTGTAGGCCTACAGCAATAAGATATTAATGCATCTTGAAAGAGTACTTAAATTTGAGGCCTCCGTACGGAAGACTCCTTGAATTTAATAGATCGAAACTTAGATTCTTAAAAATGTACGTTCTATGCTAAAAATGTCATACGCAGGTTGTTTAGGTCCATCTCCAGCCATTTCGGCGCAATTCATTCTTAAAATGTGTGTCGCAGCCGGAAATCGTAAAAAATTCACTAAAAACCCCCTACTTGGAAGGGGGGGTTCAAGGTCATTCAAGGTTATCGACGTTGACACCAATGAAAAGCTTGTCACCAGTGCTTGTTATGATAAGCAGCATGTCTGTACCTATCTGCAACCGTTTTCGCGCTAAAGGAGATAATTGGGGTAAAATAACCACTTTTTAGGGGGTTGCCGTCTTTTACGTCCGCCTGCTCCGGCCTCCTTGAACCTAGGGGTCGGGACTTAGACTGCTGAAATCAACGTTTAGTACTGAAAATTTTATATGCAGGATGTCTTCGTCTATTTCCAGCCATTTCGTCGCAATTCAGTGTTGAAATGTGCGCTGCATCCAAAAATTGCGAAAAATTTACTAACCCCCCCTTTTTGGGGAAAGGGAGGGGGTTCAAGGTCGTTCAAGGTCATTGATGTTGATAAATCTAAAAAGCTTGTTACCAGTGCTTGTTATGATAAGCAGCATGTCTGCACATATCTGTAACCGTTTTCACACTATACGAGCCAATAACGGCAAAATAACGTCTTTTAGGGGGTACCTCTCTTTGACGCCCAGCTCGATCGAGGGGAACCCCCGCACCCAGGGGCACGAAATTTTGTCACTAAAAACAAGAGACCTTGTGGCAGCCCATAATGAAGATTTTGTGATTTTACTTGCTCCGTAATGATACAGTGCCAGGGCGTGACGGACGGACAGACAAACAGACAGACTGACTAACGGACAGACGCCCAGGCCATGGCCAAGACGCGCGAAGCATTCTGCGATCGCGCGTAAAAATTAGTGCAAACGTTCCCCTGGGCAAGACTATAAGCAATGTACCAATTTGCGGCTCAAATGTCAGGGCCAGGGCAGCCTAACGCAGCATATAAAGCTATAGGCAGATGGCCGCACAATGCGCCGGTACTGGGCTGACATATTTTTCTAGCCACAAACAGCAGCAGTAGCGTATAACCGGTGCAAAGTACATTTCATAAAATTGTAGTCAAAATCTCGAGAACATTATAACTGGTATAAACGACTACTGTTTTTGGCTGTTTACCCAAGCATTGTTTTCTGATGATACTCCCAAGTTAAGCCTCATTTTTGTTCGTGCAAACTGTTGGAACAAGAGGTTTCACGGGTGAAATCAACAAATTAATCAACCAAGCAACCAATCAGTCAATCAATGAGGGTTTTTAAGTGGCCTTAGTAATGCAAACTACGGCTACTTCCACTAGAGAAAGAGTTAGTCTAGGAAAAAGTCAGAAAAAGGATCTGGTAAAGAGATGCCCTTCAGAGATACGAGATGTTCTTCGCGTCGCCCAACTAGCCAACGATGTCAAAAATGGGCCATCAAATTCATCGAGTCTTAGCCTACTTTTCGAGTTTCGAGTAACAGTATTCAACCTGTAAAAAGTCAAGTTGCGATGCTCGATTAGGGTTAGAGTTTGGGTTACGCTTAGGGTTATAATAATATAATAATAATAAACGAATTTGTCTGGCGTCACTATGTCGATTGACTTTAGAGGCGTCAAGGTCAGCGTTAGTAGGGTTAAGATTAGATTTAGAGTTACGGTTTAGAGTTAGAACGCAAAACTCAACTCGAAGTAGTTTGAAACTCGTTAAAAATATACACAGCGTCAAGTGTCGCTATTTGGTGCGTCACTGTCAAGTCTTGCAGTGCAAAAACAATTTTGCATTTTCAACGCCCCCACGCTTCCGAGTCGCTCGCGGTCATGACTAAATGACGACACTGGTTGCTGCACGTTAGCAGAGAGTAGGGTTACGGCAGAAACATGTCAGTGAGCGAGCACGAGCGCTTACCGACACCCAGGGATGGTCGAGAGCGTCGGCTGCACTACAGCGAACATGCGGATACTCCTCAAGCATAAACACCATCAAATCCTACCCACAGCGTTTACAGTATACAGGTACAATATTCATATCAGCGATCTTAACATATCACCACATTAACTGCAGTGTATGCAAGACGCACATAGCGCTTAGTTACTCACTTATACGCTGTTCGGACTTTTAGTCTAACTGATTTTAACCATAGATGTAAAAGCATTTTTTATGTTTTTTTTAAAGTTTAAAAACATGGTTTTTACGTTTTAAAAATATTTTTAATGTGTTTTTATGTTTTTAAAATGTTTTTTGTGCTTTGTAATAGATATCTTTATTTCGCCTCAAGGGCAGCCACAAACACAATTAAAACTGTAACAAGACAAGCACACACACAAAGAGAGACAGATTAAAAAAATAAAAGAACCGTAATGTTGTGTTTTTTTGTTCTTGTTAGAACATAAACGTAAAAAATTACAAATATGATTTATTTCTCATGGGCAAATTGTTTTCAGCTGTTTTTGATCTGTACATTCAGTACATTCCGGTTTTTAGTCTTTACAAATGGTAAGTTTTTGTTTTTAATTATCTGAGTTAGATATTCTTTGCATGTATAACGGCGAAACAAGTAGCGATTGGAAGCATCTTCAGTTTAGTGTTTTTTATGCATGTTTTTATAATGTTTTTTTATAAAAGTAAAAAAAAACATGTTTTTTATGTTTTTTTATTTGTAAATCAATGTTTTTAACATCTATGATTTTAACAAGCCAGTTAACTGAACTTTTAACTGTTTGTCAGCTACAAGTAGGCCTAAGTACTTGATTTGAGACAACAACCTGAAGGCCTACAAGATAAGCGGACTGACCAATAGGTTACCGATCGACACCAATCCACGAGTTGTGCCATTGGCAACAGAGAATATAGCAACGCCACAGGCAGACAGACAGACAGACAGACAGACGACGCTCATACAGCAGTAACAGCACTATATACGAGCGAAAACGTAAGAAACTTACATGCTAAATAGTTTGCGCCTGAACAGGTTCACTTCAGTAGCAAATACATGCTGCAGTAATCTCAATTCAACATTCAGAGTGATTTAGAAAAGACTGTGTCCGGGTAACTTATAATAATTAGTGCAGTGCACAGCGTACACAGTGCATGTAAATTGTACAGGTGAAATTGAGAACTAGCCCTATATACTTGATCGTACCTTCGCCAGGTTGGAGATGCTCTCCCAACAAGGCGGCGGGAAGTAAAGCTCGCCGCTAGCGATCTTCACAAACAAATCCTCATCCGACGTGCTTCAACATCACATGACACACACAAGCGAGTAGGTAAATTTTCGTTATACATTTGATTTGTTATTTACTTATTTTAATATTGATATGATAACCTCAATTAATCTTACCTGTAAACCGCACTACTTCCTGTTACAGTAAAGAAGTAGCTGTTTTGACAAACACGTAGTTTACGCAGACGGTAACTTTCGTTGCAAATTGCGGCCAAACCGCTGCAGATAACGAGATATGGTTGAGGTACCACAGGGTAGCGGTTAATGTCAAGCAACCCTATTTGCTTCTTTAAACAGTTTCCCATAAAGCGCACCGTTTAACCACAATACATCCGTTACAAACAACAGACAGAGATGACAGACGACAGCTTGTGTCATAAGCCGAAAATCACAATGCGGTAAATTATCGGTCGCATGCACAATGTGACAATGTGAGACGATTAAGTGATCGAGTGAGTGAGTGAGTGAGTGAGTAGTTTCTTAACGGCACATCAGCACGAAATAGGTTTGTCGTTCAGTGCCATAAATGACTAAAAGCACTCAGTTTATGTATGACTATGTTGACAAGTAGAGGGTATGTAAAATTTAATTTAATAACCCATATGATACAGAGATCTAAGGCCACGGTATAATAAAATATTTTCTGTTGATAAGATACACTGAGAGGCCCAGTGGCAGCTGATAAAAAGTTACTGATCAGACCGTTTAATGGAGGCTCCTATCAACGCAATAACAACACGAACTAATGAAAAGTAAAACTGTATAATATTATTGCAAGTAGCAAAAACATGAAGTTAGCCTACCGGTATACAGCCTAATATCAATACAGAACAATCAGCTGTTGGCTCATATCAGAAATGTCATTATGATATTTCTATCTGACGGCATGGCAGCTGATAACAACCCATATATCAATAAAACGTACATGGTAAAAATATGTTTGGTCTAATACATTAATTCTCAGTTTTAGTAATTGATGAATTCTCGTAGTATTGTGAAACTGACTTCAAACTATCGCGAATAAAGCCCACCTTTGACTTTTCCAGCGGAAAATTGGCGCACCAGTAACTCCTATGAGCGCTGGGGGAGATTCACACCAATTTTTGTTTCTGTAGCCTTTTGTTTTCCAGCTATATAAGAGCCCGTACAGCACAGACAGACAGACGGACGGACGGACGGACAGACGGACAGATGAAGTGTGTACTGCGGACTACTAGTCTGATCGCACAACAGAATACTGCCGCAGACAGTAACAGCAAAAGACAGACAGTGTCGTCAGAGCGTACCCGACAAATGGCGGAAAGCCACAGAGCAGAATGTATCCGACAACCCCGGCAGAGAAGACGTCCGCCTTGACGCCATAACTACGCACACGTCAATCACACTCATTCACCAGATGGCGTATAGTAAACGTCACAGAAGACCGCATCGGCCACACGTTAAACCACAAGTGCTCAGCTCGCACTTGTACCGTTCTCACAATTTTCCACTGCAGTCGTGCGTGATAAAGCAAACGGCAGTGGAGTCTATAGCCCAAATTCCATTACGCCGACTTTGCGGACTTGTCGTGGACACAAATTATGAAAGTCTGCGACACAAATCACGTTGCCGACTTTCATGATCCGTGTCCTCGACTTCCCCCGCGGTGGAATTTGGGTCTATGCGATTTGAGTATGGTTTAAGTACGATACCGCAATGTCTGGAGTGGTATAAGCTCGTACTGTACTGCGTACTCGCTTATCCACTCTAGCAGTGTGGTATTAGACGTGTAAGACATGACTGGGGTGTTCAGACAATCAGGTTCTCTCCCCACCAAAGATATTTTTCCAAAACAAAAATCATGTAAAATGTTCTGTTAGTTGTCGTTAGAACTTGTTCTAAGCTCTCTGTCTTGTGTCTCTGTCATCGATGCTCGGATGACCCTGGTACGTCTTACTATGGATGTAAACTACGGAGCTAAAACTAGAAAGCAGTCATAGCCCGCACACCTCTGCCAAGGCAATGTTGTTCGCTAGATGGCAGCACCATCTTCAGTTTTGCTGCGGTTTCCTTTATGCCCCATTGAAAGCAATGGTAACGAAAATTTCAAAGTGATCCAGAATCCAGGATTCCTTTCGGATCACCCCCAAAATTGAACCACTGGTAGTTTGTACCATGCCCGACATACATCCAAAATTTCAGAAAGATTCGTCCATAGCTTTTTGCGTTATCTTGCTGACACACAGACAAACATACAGACAAAGTCTGGCAAAAACATTACCTCCTTGGCGGAGGTAAAAATTGCTGGTAAATTGTTGTTATCGAGCAAATGATCTTGATTATAGCAAAATACATCTGGCAACGAATGCCTGTTTGCCCATCTTTCCGCCTTGTGCGCCTATTCTATTTCTTAAGCTATAGTCTGTCACCCGTGCACCAACTAGAAATGGACCAGCTTGCAATTATCGGGAGCATAAGTGCGACAGACGGACCACGCTACAGCAAAATAATCGCAACAGCGAGCATCGGCGATGCCGCCTAATTGCTTAAAGCACACACACACATGCATACCTGGCCGATATATTACACCGATGAATTTGGCAAGATGAATAAATATTGACAACAGCTATGTGGAAGATACGCATTACGCACCCGTCGCCTCGTATCATCTCGGGAGCCATGTAAGTGGGTGTACCACAGACCGCCTGCAATGTGCTGCTAGCCATCGCAGCCAGACCCAGATCGTACAACTTCAGACTCCCCTTCCCGTCAGCCGTCTGATCCACCTGTAGCAAAAAAGTAAAAAAAAACACACATGCACACACACGAGTGCACTTGTGGGCCATGGTTGTCAGCATTTTGTCATTACCGTTCTCGTTCTTGTTCACGAGAATGACGCCGGTCGTTAAGGCGCGTATACACAGCGACGTACGTGTAACTGAGCTGAACTGACACGGTTTTGTTTTTGACGAACTGACCAATCAGCAAGCAGAAATGCATCACGGTAAGCACCGTTTATCGGCGTCGGTGGCCTACGTGACTACGCTCACGTACGCGTCAACCAATCACCAATGGGCTCGCTCTGCTTGCTCACTGGTCAGTTCGACAAAAACTAAACCGTGTCAGTTCAGTTCAGTTACGTCGCCGTGTACGCGCCCTTAGCCGTCTTTCTACTCCCACTCGGGCATGAAAAACTGCAAAGATAAAAATTGTCAAACATCATAAGCAACGCCTCTAACATGTCCGACAAAAACTTAAAGCACGGTTTCCATTCAACCCAACGCAGCACGCGTACGCAAGAAACGCAACGTACGCAACGAACGCAACGCAAGAATAGGCCTGCAGACACCGCTTCCATCCGTGCGTTTTGACTGCCTCGTCACCCGCCTTATTTGCGTCATCTGCGTCCGTTGCGTTTGCTGCGTAGGCCTATATTTTCTTGCGTTGATTGCGTCGTTTGTTGCGTACTTGCGTGCGTACTTATCTTACGTCACCTGCGTCACGTGGGTTAAAAGTACGCCGGGCCCGGCGTCGTCTGCATTGGACGGAAACCAATCAGTCTCTTTACACCATCCAGCACGGACAGACAGCACACGTACATAACAAGAAATTAACAACATTATGACAGAAATATATAAAACACTAGAAAGACGCTCAAAAAGCACAAGCCTCTGCCAACGCCCCACATCAGTAAAAGGAGCTATGTCAATTTTCCCCCACTATTTCACCAGGCGCCAGCACCATATTCGGTTCGGCAAAGGTTTCCATTATCTGGCATTAGTAAATAATTTTATAATTTCATCCTGGACGTGTATCACCACCACAATCTAGTCGTCTCAAAGTTCGAACAAGTCTAACCTTTCCTGAAAATTTCGGCCAAATCTGCCTGTAAAGGTGCGTTCTCACTGCGCGCGTAAACGCGTAAGCGCGTAAACGCGCGCAGTGAGAACACACCTTTAGTCGTAACACGGGAGTGGAATGAGATTATAACACTCCATACACTACAGTGAGAAACAAGAGAACTAAGTACGAGTCTAAGTGTATGAGAAACTGCGAGAGTGGAATAAACGCACGATGATGTTTGTGGGTTTAACATGACGATGAACGACGTTGAGTGAGTGCAGATAGTGCAGCCCGGCGACTAGTTGTGACAACAAGTCGCTGGCGTCCTTTTCCGTGTACTTGGGCAGGTTGTAGACATACTCTAACAAATCGACCCCCTGCAACACGCGAACTTCATAGTATAGATGCCCGGGAATGACTTATGCATTCATATCCCTTCCCATTCACACGCAGTAGATTCTCATTTCGGTATTTCTTTCCATTTCCATTCCCAATCTTGTAATCAATTCCAATTCCCACTGAATTCCCACTGGGCTTTCCCATTTCTTCCCATTCCCAAACAATCTTTCAACTGTTGCGACACAAACATTTTTTTGGCCCACTTAAGACTCAAGCCTAACCCAAAAGGTCTATGGGCATAACATGTATATCATACTGTGCTCTGCTTGTCGCTAAACCTAAAAGTTATCACGACAGTCAGCATCACAAACTACAGGAAACATGCCAAATGTATAGTATAAGCTATTACCATTGTACAGTAAATTGTAGCTCTATTGCATAAGCATAACACTGCATCCATTGATAGGAATTTATTCCGATGAGAATAAGGGAAGAGCCATTCCCATACTAATACAGGTTTGTTTCCCATTCCTCCAATTTCCATTCCTAATTTTGTCGTCTATTTCAATTTCCATGAAATTCTCATTCCCACTGGGAGTGCCATTTTTATGGGGCATCTCAGCCCATCTCTAATTCATAAATCAAAAATTCGACTTTTGATAATTTAATTTTTTAATTCACAAATTTTTGAAAATTGTAGTAACGAGCAATGTGCAAAAAACGAACTTAAACGAATTTTCAACATTTGGTAAAATTTGCGAATTTTAATCACGAATTTCAGACGTGCGCTCAAAAACTGACAACGAGCACCAGTACACAGTACACTATATTTGACAATTAACAAGAAAAAAAACTAAAAAAAGAAAATCGTCCACAGCGGTCAGCAGCTTGGAATACTACTGAGATCTGACATTGATATTAGACTCTCCGTTTCCATTATTTAGAACAATTTTGTGTCGGCGGTGCAGAGTCAAGACGCAATAGGGGCTGAGCCCTTGCAGTAGAGAGATAGACGCCATATAGATCATACTGCATACAGACCAGGCTGAGTTCGAAGACTTGACAGAGACTGCTGTTGGTGTCGTGTTCACTGAGGATCTGAACCAGGTTGCGATGATGAAGTTGGCGCAGAATGGACGCCTCGGCGCTTAGCGCCAACAGCTGCGCCTTGTTCAGCACGCTCTTGTCAAAGATTCTCATCACCAGAACCATCTGCGACACTTTTGACCTACAAGCAACAAATACAATGGCTTGGTGCTGTAACGGTAGTATGTCGGACTCATGATTGAGGGGTCGTGGGTTCGATTCCCGGCCGGGTCGCTGTCAAGTGGTTACTACTTGGATGGGTCACTGTCTGCAGACGGGTAAACTATCTTGGTATATAACCAACACCAAGGTCAACTCAGCCTTCCATCCCTCCGGGGTAGGTGAATCGAGTACCGGTGTGTCAGGCTGGAGTTAAGGCGGGGCGCGTTCACCTCTGTCGGGTGGCAGCTATCACTCTGTGATCCCACACGGCAGGTGACGCTTTGTAGCTTTGTGAGGGATTTTCTATTAAGAGCTATACACCACCTTTACCTTTTTTTTACCTTTTCTAGATCAAAGTATAAAAGTTAAATGCACGTTTTTACTTCTGCAGTGTTTTAACTTGTATAAAGCACTCGACCAATTTACTGCGTAAACTGTTCTTACGATTTTGTACACCTTTATGCCTAACGCAGGAAGCAGCCTAATCGCGCAATCGTTTGCCTAAACCCGAACTAAGTGTTGCACCAGCGTATTTGCATCCGAGCAGTTGATGGCCTTCAACTTCGACCATAGGCCGCGTGGACGTGCAAAATTTCAACTTGCTACCTGTTCTAGTTTCAGCATGAAATTCGGCTCGACGAAAAAAGCATAACAGTGTGATTAATCAACCGTCAGTCGATCACCCACAGCTCCATTCGACCACACACAGAAAACTCAGCTCTGCTGACGAATATTCATTCGTTCGTTCATTCGTTTTTATTTATTTCTTTTACTATCATGCGGCGGCTTGCGGCCGTTCTAATAAGAGGCCGCATTACGAGTCTTGCCCGTCCGTCCATCCGTCTGTCCCGTAGGAGCTTTTAACACAGAAACGCAAAGGTGTGATGTATGGAGAAAACCAAATTTGAGTTAGGGTGCATAAATAGCTAAAAGGACGGGTGCATCTCATGTCAGCATTAGGCCGACATCTTTGCTTGCTATATCTATTTTAAATTACAGCAATACCGATGTGCGGTGAAAAACATAATAATCTCAGCTAAGCACGTGCACTGTGCAGCAACCTGAACTCGCATCGTTTGACCGTCACGGCGTCCATCTTGTAGAGTACTTTGCCGAGCTCGTACGTCTGCAGAAGGCTGACGGGCACCTCGTCTGTGTCATCATCGCCTAATTTACAACCATCGATCACCAATCGCAGCCTGCAACAGCCGCTATACGCTCCGCAGCACCAGTGACGTCGTCCGTGAATAAAGTAGAGGAGCGCTAAACATTGCGAGTTTTCAACAGACGGTTGCAAATTCCCGACAGAGAAGATAGTGGGTGCTCAAAAAGTTCTTCAATTTTTACATTAAATTTCCCAAAATGGAGAATTTTCGGGCCAATTTTTGTACTTTTAAAAATAAATTTTCCGACAGGCTAAAATTTAGGGAAGGAAGAGATCGAGGCAAGTGCCCAATTTGCCCCTGCCCCTCTTGCCAAGACGCCACTGCTTCGCATTGTTCGGAGTCATCAGTAACCTCGGCGGAGGAAGGACAGAACTCAGCACCCGTTTAAACTCCAGCGATGGTGAGAGACTTTTCAGAGCGAACGCCAAGCAATATGTACGTCTTTCGGTTTCATCATTTTCGACGAATGCCGGTTTATTCGTGTTTTGTACCATAAAGTGTGTTCATTCCAAATTCAAAATGTACCACCAAACTGCTGTCTCGCACTCTGTAGAATTAAGAGCAGACGCATAAGACAAAACGGAACGAAAAAAACGGAAGAAAAAAGAACAGAGTGGGGAAAACGAAGAAAAGAGAAAGAAAAAACGAAAGTCAAGTTTAAAACGACATTCCCATCCCGGATGCCTATTTTGGATATATACACTGTGTCTCAAAAAACGTCCCACTTTGTGATTGTCTATATCTTCGTCAAATACTGACATATTTTCAAATCTTTTTTCACTGACACACTCTGTGGACAGGTAGCAGTAGCGTATTATTAAACATCTTACTACACCTTAACTGCGTCGCTACACTACCATGTGAAACTTAAATTGTCAAAAATTACTAAAATCTTAGTAACAGATGTGCAGAAATTATATTCTAAAACAATTTTCTATTAATTTTGAGTTTAGTTATTGATACATGTCTTGTGTTTTTAAACAAAAGCAAAAGATATTATTGTAAATAATAATTTTTAATGCAGTAACGATACACCAGTAATGTAACATGCATTTAGCAATGAGGACAAGGCTTTGACTAAGAACTTATACGAATTCGAAAAATACAATTCGCGGAGAATTCTGGCGGAATTTTTTAAAGTAAACAGCAAAAGGGAAAAACTGGACACGTTACTAAAACGACTTGAAAAGCAGGAAGCACCGAACATGAGCATGAGAGCGGCAGATTGAAGCATGCACGTGCTGAAGAGAACGTGATCACTGTGGATGAACCGGTAGCCTTACTAAACCACGAAGGCCATAAACAAACACACCGTATAACACGCCAGATATCCACAAAGACGATCTAATACAGCGTAGCATTGTATAGATTATTCGTCGTGATTCTGGTCTGAAGTGTCTTTCATCTTCCAACACGCCTTTTGCCTATGATTGTTAGTTTTTTCTTCTATTTATATTTCACAAGGTAATGCAGCGACGCAGTCATGGTGTGGTGGGATATTCAATAACGACTTAATTGGCAACTGTGCAAAAAATGCGCCAATGAAAAAACATTCCAAATCGGTTAATATTTGTCAAAAATATGGACAATGTCAATTACATAGTGAAACGTTTTTTGAGACACAGTGTACATGTAGTGCGGTAAAATGTCCCTTCCTCCAAAACTTCTCAATGGATCTTGGTGAAATTTGGCCTCAATTTCATCCCCAAATTTTGGTCTTGGTCTGTTGTCCAGTTTCGGAGGAGAAGTGCAAATAAGCTAATAAAGAAGGTTAAAAAACAAAGCGAGAACACAAGGCTTCCCGTTATTGACGTACGGCGGGGGGGGGCTTTATGAATGTACGATTTACCGGCTGCATCGACGCTAGGCGGCGGCAGAGGAGTGATGCTGGACTCTGCATAGCTCGTCGCCTGACTTGTGACGGAGGTTGCCCGAGACGCAATTCGACTGTTAGACGTATTGGACGTACGACGACTCAGTGTACGAGCCATCGTCTTCGACATGTACTTGGTCTCTGAAGATCAAACATTTCAACTAACTCTTCGCCGCCAACATATGTAGCTTATTGTGCTGCTGTCCAAGTAGGACGCATTGCAAGCCTTGCCCGTTCTTCTGTTCGTCCATTTGTCTGTCTGTTCCGTGCGGGCTCCTAACTGAAAATTTGGAAAACGTAAAGAGACAAAAACCGGTGTAAATGTTCTCCATGGCACGAGTAGGCCTAATCGGTGTGCCACCGGTGGTGATCTGCAGTGATCTGTGGTGATATGCGGTGTTTAGGCAGACCCCATGGAGTTTAAATGATAAAATTATGCGCAGTGTCTAGCTACAGGCAGATGGCCATACAATATGTCGGCACTGGTCCGATACATTTACTGATTTTCACCAGGTTCTAATACTGTTGTCGCGACCAGTTAATTGCATGACATCTTGGGTGGAATGACGAGTTTGATTTTAACACCGTGCGGCGTGCGCATTGCAAAATTTAAAATACTGTTCTTAAAAACGTTTGAAATCTTCATATGCATTCACTTGCTTGACGATAAACTCAAACAAACGGCCGAAGCACTAACCACGAATTAAGAATAAAATGAACAAAAATATACGCCCTAATAAATCATGGCACTGATTTTCAAGAGGTCAACAGAGACTAATCTGTCGAGTTATTTACTAAAACAGACTGTGCGTAATCAGACAAGCTGTCAGTCAAAACATATGTACAAGTGGACATATAGCGCCACAATTATGTCGCCAATGAAGCAAAGGGGGGGGCACAATAGCAGAGACTCAGCTGAGCCAGTGAGCGTTCACGTCCAGCCAAGTATGGACAATGTGAAACAGTTAGGTTTAGGCCTACATGTACGTTTAAAGGCGTGTTCAAAACGACAGAAATTAAATGAAATCACGCAAATTAAAGTGAACTGAAATTTAAATTTACTGATCCGTTCAGTTCATTACTGTTGCTTTGAACAGACCTTAACAGGAGCTCGGCAGATCTAAGTTAAAAGATTAATTTAAAGGTCGTGCATAGCTGTTTATGGGAAACCCATCGCAGAACTACAGAGCGTCACCTGCCATATGAAATCACACAGTGTTACCTACCACTCGAGACACAGATGAACGCTCCCGCCGTAACCCCAGCCAGACAAGCCGGTACTCGATTTACCTACCTCGAAGGGATGGAAGGCTGAGTTGACCTTGGTGCTGGTTACACACCCACATCTATACGACAGTGAATTCCAGACGGGAGGAGCGCTAGCTCTAGAAGATATGCTGCAACGCTAACCCTCGCCGGTTAGTGTGAGTTGTTCTGGGGAATATTTCTCGGCAGCAAACGCAACGAACACAAACTCGTCCATGAAGAAATCTTTCAGAGTCGTCACCTACACCATACGTACACACCGTCCCGTCAGACCAATCACCATCATCGGCGCCGTCGTCGTTAAAGCCTAGCAGTGATAAAGTTTGTCGGACATCGTCGCGTGCAACACACTGTCACAATTCCGCCGTGAACTAGAAACATTTCCGTTCACGCAGTTCTATCCATCTGTACTTTTGTCGTGACTTGCGCTTTTACCAGTGGTCTTAACAGTTTCTACTTAGGCCACGTTAAAATTTGTAATGTAATGTAATGTAAAAAAGTTATTGTTGAAACAAAAAAAACGCTGAACGTTGAGCTCGATTTTTTTGTCAGCATCTCGGTTTATATTTACAACTTTTGGGCTATAACGTTTACAGAGATTGCAATTCCGGATTACAAATGAGGCTCATGACAGCAGACTACAGGGTGTATATTTCCGGTAACGAATCCTGCGATCCCGATCCTGGGATAGCCGGAATCTACATCTAAGGTTTTGGAATTGCAAATATATAAGCCTAATAGGCTTACTGTACATGTTTAAATAGCAAATTGTGTCAGCAATCTTATAATCTAATTTGATTAATTCACGCATAACGCACTAATATTTCCTCTCGTGCTCTGTTAAGTTGTGTTAATGCGCTTCGACCAACGTCAGAAAATACGTATCATACGTATGCAATTTTCTAAGATAAGTAAGTACTTTAACATATTCTACATTGGTCTACGTAAACCACATTAGTAAATAAGTAAGCAAAATACATATAATAGGCGTATTCTATTTGTATTAATACGCACGTATTTAAGCGTTTTCTATTTTAGCATAGCCCGTGTGCGTATTCTCCAACACTGGACGCGAACTGTCTATAGGTGTAGGCAAGTAAGCAAAAGTGAAGAATAATTTCGAAGCCTGCACGCATTAAAACGTGCCTAACAAATACACCGTGGTCCATAAAAAACGTGCACTTTTATTTTTTTTGAATAGTTTCATGAAACATTGGCAAATTTTGATAACTTTTGGCATGCGACAAAAGAAAAAAATATGACGCAAATGTCTTTCGTTTTGGCCATCTCACTTCAATACTGTTGCTATACTACCTTGTAAAATGCAGAAGTCGTAGACTGGTTATTTACAACAATGAATTCATACTAGATATCACACGCGTCGGCTCAGAAATGATTAACTAAAAACGACAAACACAATTGGCAACTATTGTATCTCAAAAAGTCACACGTGTCACATCACATTTTCTTTATTACAGCTTGTGCGCAAAATGTCCTCCTTCAGCGCAAATGCAGGCGGCAAACGTTGACACCACTTGCAAACGGCAGGCTCAGCAACGTGTATTTCACAAGGCAGTGTAGCAACAACATTAAAGTGAGGTGGCTAAAAGTATAGCCATTTGCGTCGAGTTAATTCCTAATGTTGCATGCCAAAAATTATCAAAATCTGCCAATGGTGCACGGAGCTATTCAAAAAATAAAAGTGGCACGTTTTTATGGACCACAGTGTACATTGTCGACGTACATGTACCGTGTATTTACGTCGTAAACCACATTCGGCTTGCACTGATAGTGTTTTCACAACTTTCGGCTGAGTCGTGCGTCACAAAGCAAACGACGGTGTAGGCCTAATCTATGCGATCTGCGCGCGGTTTAAGGATGATACCGCACTGTCTGGAGTGGTATAAGCTCGTACTGCGTACTCGCCGACCCACTGCAGCATTGCGGCATCTAGTACACATTACACACCTCTCTACCGGTCGTAGTATAGATAGACTTGATGGAGCATGAGACGTGAACGGCGTGGGCCATGTCGGTGAGCAGTTGTTCATAGGTGTGCGCGGTGCGGCGATTCAGCAGCATCTTTACGCGGTCGCGAGGCCGGGGACCAGCGCGGAACACGCAGATAGTCCTCGGCACAATGAAGTCGCGCGGCGACATGTCGTCGTCCGGTCCGAACTCGCCGAGGCCCTTGATCTTCGCCTTGAACAGCTTGACCCAGGTCGGACTCTGAATCGCTTCGTAGTCGAGCTGGCGAAATGCCGTGCTAGACGCGCAGACGTAGCTGCAGCCGTCTTCCAGTTGGTCAAGGGCGTTGATCAGCTGACCGTCGGTCGTGAACAAATACCGAGCGCCCTACATGCACCGCACTGCACACTGCAGTCAGCCTTCTCGCAAGCAGTGGCATCGTGGCCGGAGGGGGAGGGCACGGGTCAGTCCTTCTAAATTTTGGGCTGTCGGCAAATTGTTGGAATTTTTTTTCTTGTCGGAAAATTTTTGCCCAGAAATGCAAAATCTGAGGCTGAAAACCAACCCCCCATTTTGAGGAACCTAACAAACAAGATTGAAATTTTGCGCACTCGTAATCTTTTCTGTCGGAAATTTGCTGTTGTCTGTCATAATTCTGTCGAAAATTCGCACTGTCTGTCGGTAAATTGCAACTTATTGCCGCGCTTACTTTTTAACCCACGACGCAGCTGCAGTAGTTCAAAAGTGGCGGGTTTAAAGGGCTACGGAAGCCGTGCTTTTAGACATGCTGGCCGGACCATCCAGTCAGTTGGAACGCACTTCCGAACATTCTTAAATGCAGCACACAATTTCCGTCTAAAACATTTTACTTCTCGTAATATTAGCACACCGAGCACACAGTTAACGCCCTCTACTTACTTAATTACTTACTAACTTACTTAAAAGATTGGCGGTCTGTTACCTACTCTTCATAGGAAACCATATCAGAGCTACGGAGCTACCTGCCATCACACTGAATCATCACACAATGTTACCTGCCATCCGACACACTCGATACTTATGGGAGAGATGGAAGGCTGAGATGACCCGAGTGACAAATTACATAGGCCTACCGAGATTTGCCGGTCAGCAGACAGTCGCCTATCCAAGTAGTAACCGGTTTGCTGATCGAACGCAACGCGTCCCTGATCAGCTTTCCAGTGACTCTAAAATGCTTCACCTAGAATGACTTTGAGATGCCATTTTAGCGTATGTTTCTCTGTTTTTATTGTCGGCCCCACTAGATTTTTCTACCTAGTCTCGTCTCGGTCGGTCTTGGCTTAAAATGTCTCGGCCCTTTCGTGCACATCCGAGCTAAGCTACTCGTCCAAGCGGTTTAAAACAACTATAGCAGTATCTCGAGTAAGTCCCTTTTTCACTCCTTCGTTCGAAGGGAATCCCCTCACCCAGGCACGAAATTTTGTCACGAAAAAATCCGGTTCTTATGGCAGCCCACAGTGAAGATTTCTTGATCTTAGTTTGCTCCATGTTTGATTGATCTATCTGAATCTCAGTCAAAAGGCCACAGGACAAAAGACGACAAGACTGTTTTTTCACTATGACAAACTAATGAATAAAATTTTTATGACTTTTATGCAAGAAAATTGTCTCATGTTGACTTTGTGCCTTTCGCGTGCGACGTTAGGCTTGGAACAACTACAGCAGCATTCTTTGATGAATTTGTTCTACCGAATACACAAAAATAAAGCAAAAAGAGCTTAATACAGCAACAAAAACTGTCAAATTATCTCATAGTAGGCCTATATAGTGTGACGACTTGGATTATACTTCCGAAAAAATGTGCACTTTATTTAGACAAAGAATGATACTAAAACCAGCTTAGTGGCCTTTTGTCCGGTGTCTTTTTGCCCGTACATCGATCTACCTATGTGACAGACGAATCGACAGACGGACAGAAAGATAAACATACAGACGTAATTGCGATAGCATATGCGCGCTATAGCATAAGCTTACATGCTGTAGCGCGCATAAAAGCCAAATGCCTATAAGAGAGTATCCGTAGGAGTTAGACTAAGATAAGGTGAACGCATCAAGCTGACGCCCTGTTTTCTAAGCGGTAGCTAAGATTCTTGTTCGAGATAGTACGGTAGCACGCGTACGGACGGATCGACAAAAGTCACAAAACGCATCTTGCGGCCTGTAACAACAGCGACTGACGAACCTTTTTGAGTACGGAGGGGTCGGCCAGTGAACTTTTGTTGATGTAGCTCAGGAGAGAGTCGAACGTTCGGAAGCGCTCGGACGCAAGTACAACCATCATGCCGTCGTAGTAGATGTCGCCGTTGCGGTAAAGTCGAATGCGGCGCGCCTTGGTGACCTTGGCGGCGTACGGCGTGACGGCCGAAGAGGCACGCGGAGGAATGGTGTCGGATGTCGAGGTCGAGATACTGGTGTCATCAGTGGCCGCACTCAGTGCAGACGACGTGCGTAACGGTCGACGGGCTGAGCCGGGACATCGCGACGGCGGGGCTGTGCTCATCGAACACTCGCTGAACTTACTCTTGCCGTACGGGTGCGGGCTGTCCATCATCTCATCAGCACCACGTCTGATGTACAATTCACACAATCATCAACATTAACCGCGTCGCCAAGGTAGAACGTGCAGCTAAATCCCGGATTCGACCAGCTGAGATTCGCAAAAATCTGATAAGTTCAGCATTTGTCCACCCCGACCACCCGAGACAACGATCAATGTCACATGACATCGTTAACTAGCTTATACATTGAGCATTTTAACAGAGATATAATTAACATAATAAGTGAGCGAATTTTCAACAACATGCCCCCAGCAGAACCCACACCGTGACGACACCAGTTGCGTTAACAAGAGTGGGGCAGGGGGCCCAGGCCCCCAAACGGCCGGGCACAACTTTTTGTCACAAGTAGATATTTAGGCCTATGACTCAGAAAAAATAGAATTGTTCTGACCAGAGCTCATAGTTTAAGGCTATAGGGTCCAATGCCCCAAATTCGATTTTGGCTCCACAGACTCCTAGCTGGAATTTAGAGGTCCTATTTCTAATTGAAGCGAGAGGAGAAAAAAAGATTGGGGAAGGGAGAAAAAAAAACGGGAAGAAAAGAGATGGAAAAGGAGAAAATGGGAAGAAAAGAGAGAGAGAAAGGAAAAAAGAAAAGGGAAGAGGAAGGAGAAAAGTCCATCTCCCAATTCACATTTCTGACTAAGCCACTGGTCGATGCCATTGAACAACACCGGGAATCATTCTCGACGACATTGTCGAACAACCGACACGAAGCTCGTCGGCCTTGCCACCGTAGGCCTACATTCGTATATTTATGCAGAGTTTAATCACGTTCGGAAACAAAGTGTACGGCCGTCTTTTATTTGGATATGGCGGAATATCAGCAACGTTTGGCTGCATGCTGAAATACAACTAAACAGTGCTCTGTACTGGTGTAGCGATATAATCAACGTCTGACAATGACAACCGCTATAAACTTACCATATAAACAGACGGAATGAAGGACTAAGCTGCGTATTTATAACAGATGTTCTAGACTCAAACGAAAAAAGTTTAGGCCTATCTTTCGCCACCGGCCATGGCGAAGATCTCGCAGAACAGCTGAGTGTGACGTCATAGATACGCTGTGTCATCAACAGTAAGCAAGATAAATTTTATTTACCTGTTACGTTACGTACGCTTCATAGGCGTGGCAATGTTTACAAATAGAAGTAAAGCTGCTAAATGATAATTATCAGTGATTTGACGTTATTTGTAGTTATGTAATAATGTCGAACGATACAGAAGATATTTCGCTGAATTTTGGAGAAGAGAATGAGACCGCTGGGCGGAAAAATATTCGGTGGGTACTGGATAATTTTAGCGTTGGTGGATTGATTTCACTAATACTGGCGTCTTTTCGTCTTAAAACCCCTTTCGTTATCACTTACGAAATCTCTGTCTCTTATTGCTGACATGATGTGATTTACATGCCATATTATGACATTGAAATTGAATTATGTTAATTGAAAATTATTAAACTTGAGCACGTCACCTAAATTCAGCTTGGTGTTATTTTCCGTCCGCACGGACGAAGGAAATGTAAACAAATCTGACAGTTTTTTTGTCTTCCGGGTATAGGACTGCATGCGCACATCTTTGTGAATGAATAACAGAAAATTTGACGCTGTGTACCGTCTTTATTGATTTCCTAGCTGTCAAATATATTGCCTTTTAAATGCATGAATATGTGATAATTCTTGATAATTAATAATGCACATAGTAAATAATAACTTCCCAATAATTAACTATGGTGTGATGTTATTGACCGATGCTATAACAGCCCACAGGGCCTATGGGTATGCCTTTTTCAATCTACATGAATGGAAAATAATGGGCAAGGAGTTTCTCTCTGACCAAGCACAATGGAAAATAGCATCAGATTTGCTTACTTATCCAACCTCATGAACAGAAAATAACATTAATGATAAAAATGTGTGCAAAGCAAACAAAATGAACTAACTGAACTTAAGACTGCTTTAAGAGTTGTTCTGTAAGAAGCATCTAATAATAATAACAATGTTAACGAAACAGACAGATTTTATTTCCAATTTTGAGGTTGGGTACCGTAACATGGTGGTATCAATGTGATTGAATCAGTCTGTACAATCATTAAATTAATTACTATATAACTTGCAAGATATTGTGAAGTAAACTACTTTTAGTTCTGTATTGTATTGATGTTATTGTAGGCATCCGTTGGCAGTGTTTTTTCATCTGATTTTCCGTGTTCTTGGAATTGTTACTTACCTGTTGTGTGGACTGTTCAACAGCGGTTTTATTGTCAATTTTGTCTTAATAATTATCCTACTTTCACTGGACTTCTGGACTATAAAGAATATAACTGGCAGACTGCTGGTTGGTTTGAGATGGTGGAATTATGTGGATGAGGATGGTGTTAGTCATTGGGTGTTTGAGTCTCGCAAGGTAGTTTATTTTTATATTTTTATTTTTATATTCAATGTTTGAGTCTCGCAAGGTAGTTAATTTTTATATTTTTATTTTTATATTCAATGTCTGGAAAAGGTGGTTTCTCTCTTCTGTAAATGCTGCAAAATGCACAATATTCAACACACTTCTGTAACATGTGTAACCTGTAACGGAGTACACAGACTACATTTTTAAAAATATTGTTGTTATTTTGGGCAGCATTCTTATGTGACATATGTTACTGTCTATCTTTTTGCCATATTGTGCATTGTTTTAAGGCCATATAGAATGAGATGCCATGTTTGTGATAGAAAGAAACATTATTATTAGTTTTGCTATTTTGATGTGTAAGGATGTATGCAAAAACCCAGTGCATTTAGGCACATTTTTGAGCCTAGTAAGGCACAAATATTCTTATTACTATTTATTTACTGTATTTTTGGATCTGTGATGTTTATTATGTACATGTGCTGTACGAAGTATTGAGTGATGATGTTGTCACCCGCTGTACCTCAACAGCCAGTCGTCATATTCTGGCAGAAGTGCAGTTACACTGTTTATGAGTAATTGGTGAAAGAAATATAAAACATCAGAAAATTGGATAGTTAAAAATGGCTCAACTAGATATCACAGTTAAATTTGAATATTTGTATCCAGCCTTTAGCTGACTATGCTATTTACACATATGTTTCATATTATTCTGTACATGTGTCCATGTGATAAAGGGAGCTGCTAGGAGTGTCAACACTAACGGGGAGTCACGAGTGTTTTGGTTGTCGCTGGTTGTGGCGCAAGTTTTCTGGGTCGTCTTTGTCTTTGCAGCTTTGATCACACTCAGCTTCAAGTGGCTTGTAAGTGATGATCTGTTCTTCCAGTCAAATAGAAGTTTGTTCCTGTGCTGCAGCCTGCATGCTGGAATACCACAGTGATGGTATACTACTACACTGTGGTCTATAAAAAAGGTGCCACTATTATTTTTGTGAATAGCTTTGTGAAACATTGGCCTATTTTAATAATTTTTGGCGTGCAACATTAAGAAGAAGCTAGATGCAAATTGCTTTAGTTTTGGCCACCTCACCTTAATACTGTTGCCACACTACCTTGTGGAATACAGAAGTCACGCAGTTATTGAACCTGTTGTTGGTGGTGAGTGGCGTCAATGTCTACCGCTTGCGTTCGTGCTGGAGGAGGACATTTTGAGCACACGTTATAATAAGGATGATGTAATGGTGACAAGTGTGACTTTTTGAGAGTTAGTAATTGTTAATTGTGTTTGTCGCTACTTAGTAGTTCATTTCTGAGCCGACACATGCTTACCCAGTGTCAATTCATTGGTTGTGTTTTTCTGACTTTCCGGAAAGGTTTGGTGATTTGTTGCGGTCTACATGTGGACCTTTCCGGAACGGTCGTAAAAACTAACGCGAGAAACTAGAGAAGGTGTAGGCACGTCCACAATTCGGATTGCATATAGCGACTAAACAAGTGCTTTCTGCTCAACAAAATAATCCTCCACAAACAAAAACTGCTGGCAAACCAACCAATAAATGCACACACTTGCACGATTATCTTTATGCACAGTAAAATGCACAAAACTAGATTAATTGGTATATAACTACAAAATATCATAATCTGGTGCGAAACATTCAAACAAGTCATTTGTAAACAATGCGTTTGTTTGGCTGATGCAGTGTGATGTCAATCACCCTCCTGCGCTGCACCAGTTTTACACACTTCTGACTCGAAATGTTTTTGGATCGACACGGGCCTTTCTGGAACCATTAAAAATGTGAAACTTTCGTTCCGGAAACAATAAAAACGACTTGGAGCAGCCTAGACCTGCCCAGGGCTGGTCAGACCTTCAAAAAAACACAACCATTGTTGTAAATGACCAAAATACAACATATGCATTTCACAAGGTAATGTAGCAACAGTATTAAGGTGAGGTGGCCAAAACCATAGTCATTTGCATCTAGTTTCTTTTTGATGTTGCATGCCGAAAATTTCTACAAGTCATTTGAGCAAAGCTCATGAGATGTGTGACAGTCTTAGCAGTTACTTTTCGCAGATTATCTTAGCCTATCTCCATCCATTTCATTGCAATTCACCCTTGAAGTGTGCACAACAGCCAAAAATCATAAAAGAAACACCCCTATTTTGGGGTTCAAGTCATTCAAGGTCGTCGATGTTGACATTCCTAAGAAGTGCTTGTTATGATAAGCAGCATGTCTGTGCCTGTCTGCAATTGTTTTTACGCTAGACGAGCCAATATCGGTAAAATAACCACTTTTTAAATGACTACCCCTCTTTGATGCTCGCGTCCGCAGGCCTCCTTAAACCTAAGGGGTAGGGACTTGGACTGCTAAAATCTACATTTTATGCTAAAAATTTCATATGCAAGTTGTCTTGGTCTATCTCCAGCCATTTCATCGCAATTCACTCTTGAAATCTGTGCTGCAGCCAAAAATGGCAAAAATTCACTAAAAATCTCAATTTTTCGGGTACAAGGTCATCAATGTTGATAAATCTATAAAGCCCATCACCAGTGCTTGTTATGATAAGCAGCATGTCTGTACCCATCTGCAATCGTTTTCATGCAATACGAGCCAATAGCGATCAAATAACCACTTTTAAGGGGGGTACCCCTCTTTCATGCCCTTGTTCAGAGGGAACACAGGGGCACAAAATTTTGTCATTAAAAACTAGTCCTTGTGACAGTCCACAGTGAAGATTTCGTGATCCTACTTGCACCGTTGTGATAGGGCTCAAGGGTGTGACAGAGAGACGGATGGAAAGACAGATGATAGCTAAGACGTGCAAAGCATTACGTGCTGTCATGTGTAAAAATCAGCCGATGCTTCATGGAGCTGGTCAGAAAATAAAAGTGGCACCTTTTTTATGAACCATGGAGTAGTATGGTATGCAGCGTGTCTGAGTTAAGCATGAATGCTCCAGGGACCAAGATGTTTACAATATAGCTAGCTGCACATCATGTCAAAACTTACATTTGGCTGATGAGGAGGCTATTGCCTGGCTTGGCATGCAGAGCATACGCTAAGAGGAAGATGTCAAAACTATACTTTTTTCACTGCATACAAAGTGTTGTTTACCGTGAAGTAATGCAGTAATGCAGTCATTTTTGTTGCTTAGTGTGTCCTCAGTCTAACTGCCTGCTCTTTTCGATGTCCAGGTCCAGTGTATGGAATAATACATTTCTTCACTGTCTGAAAGATCCAGAGCTATTGTTACACTTTTAAACACTTTTTTCAAACTTTGTTGTTTGCTTTTTAGTAACACCTGAAACTCCTCGTGTCTCGGTGTTATATGAATTGATTGCGTATTCTGTTGTGTTGTTAAACAGATGGTTGCTGGCATGGGGGTAGTGCTGAATGGAGCCAATTTGTACGGCTATGTTCGGTGCAAGATGGGATCACACAAGAAGATGTCTGGAGCTGCATCAAACTTCCTTGGCCAACAAGTTCTTGGATCGGTAACTATCTTACACATTACATAAACAGTGGACTAAAAGTTATTAACCAGTTGTTTAACTATTTTTTTTAGTTGAGCCATCAGTTTAACTAATGGAGAAGTTTGGTTAAGTTGTGACAATTTTTGGCAATTAGTCAACCATTTTTCTTCCAAATTTTATAGAAAATTGTAAATTTAGTTTTCTGTCTGAAGTGCTAAATCTTGCACTTTTTTGTTCAAAATGAGTTTCTCATGTCTCTGGTAAATGAAGGACCTGCTGGCAAATGGTAAGAATGGTTTTAAAAAAACTACTTTTTACTACTGCTAAACCTTTTTTCAAGACAGTTGGAAAAGTAGATAAACTAAAAGTTTAACTGAATTTTTTTCAGTTGGAAAAAGCTATAGGGCCTGGTTTAGCTAAAAATAAAAAGCTTGGGCCCATCAGGTCTATCACTGCTTTAGGAAACATATTTTTGTTCTCTGTGTCATATTAGAACATGCAACTCTATCTCACTGACTGTGTAGCTAGTTTGTTTTTAATATTTTAGGCTTACATCACAAATGCAATGTAGCGGTATGTTTTTGTGCACCAGCATTATGTAGACTCAAACATTTCTGCACATGTACTGACAAAAAACGAATTGGTGACTTTTTGATATGAAAATGAGTGTGATATTATGGTTGTTCCAGATGATGTCAAACTGGACATCTCGGTGGAATAGTCAGCAGGACCAACAGCAGTGATGATCCGTTTGCCGACTCCTTCAACTCTTTCTGATTTGGTTCAATCCAGTCTGGTCACTGAATACTACAATGTACAAATACCTCAACAATTTCAGATGACACACGTTTCTGTACATGTGGGGCCTAATTTTGACGAGTTTGTTAATTGAACTTCAGAAATTCCTCCAAAAGAATCAGCTTACAGAAAACTTTAAAATTGTAACCAAACGTGTGAGAAAGTCACGCATAACTTATGAGAAACTTGTGTCAGCATCTGACTTATACAAACATGCATGTAATCATTGCTTCCACTTTGAATTTCTATAAAATTTCTACATAGTGTGAGGAAGGTCTTAAGCAAATTCCCAAGAAATTTTCAAAATTAGGCCTATGCTTTGTCAGCCAAAGTGGCCAAAGTTGATGACTTAGATTCCGAAGTGCACATATCTGTCTGAAAGCACTGGTCTGTTGAGATTGTGAAGATGTTTGGATTTTCATCACAAGCTGCAGCATTTTGAATGTGTGAATTGTGTACATAAATGGTTGAGTGATTTTATTTTACTGTGTACTTGGGTCATCATTTCGACTTCCGGTAAACATTGCTCGTTTGCAATACCAGTGGCGTCCTGGCAACGGGGAAGAGGCCAGGGTAGGCGAAGGGGCAATTGCTGACCCTAAATTTTTATCTGTCCGAAAATTGTTAGAAAATCTTCTTCTTGTTGGAAAATTGCTGTCCAAAAGTGCAAAATTTCGTGCTGCAAACCTCAATCTTGGGGAAATTTAGGGGCAGAATCTAAATTTTGAGCACCCATAATCTCCTGTCGCAAATTTGCAGTGTCTAAAAATTGCAACTCATGCCCCACCTACTTTTAATGATGTGTGTATATTTGTAACTTATAAGTTGTAATGGAAACTGTTTTGAAACTGGCTCTATATAACCACTGCATGTCAGACGTAACTAGAAAGCAGTCAGAGCCTGCACACCTTTGCCAAGGCAATGTTGTTCGCTAAATGACAGCACCATCTTCGGTTTTGCAGTGGTTTCCCTTATGCCCCATTGAAAGCAGTAGTAACGAAAATTTCAAAGTGATCCAGAATCCAGGATTCCTTCCGGATCACCCCCCAAATTGAATCACTGGTAGTTTGTGCCATTCCCGACATACCCTCAAAATTTCAGAAAGATCCGTCCATAACTTTTTGAGTTATCTTGCTAACACAGACAGACAGACAGACAAAGTCTGGCAAAAACATAACCTCCTTGGCGGAGGTAATAATGCATCCAGTGTATTTTGTTTATTATTTATACGATGTTCAGAAAGTACTGATTATAACAAATTCTGTCAAGTCATCCTCTCCAGAATAAGCTATTATGCACCAAGCGATTTGTTATTCAGTAGCAGTTTCAGTGACAAGTAGTGTCGAACTAGTATTACGCTGCTCAATAATGCGGGGGGAAGCAACTGAGTACTGTAGCAGTATTTGTCAGTTGTACAAACACAGCCTAGCCATCCTCCACAAGATGACGTGACAAAAATATCTGCAATTTGTAACAGATAGCCATGTTCTTAATCCAACTATAATGACATTCTTTATCAATGATGGTAAATTAATTCATAGAATTGTGGTAGTTTGCATGCAGAACTGTGCACATCATAGACTGAAACCTGGCGTTAAGAATGAAATTTGTGTCAAACTAAAATTTGTTGAGTGTAAGTTTATTTATTGAATAGTTCTGACACATATCTAGATATTTTCACATATTCTTGTGGGCAAAAGCTGAGCCAAAGGTTCATTTACTTCAGTTCATCTGGGCAAAATTTCATTATTTCAACATGGTCAAGCCATGAACAGTGACATAATGCGTTAGCACAGCAACAGCAGGTAGCATGTATATTTCTGTGAAAGATACACCGCAATCTTAGCAATAATGACAATGACATAAACATCAATGTCGACCAATTACAGTCAGTTCGATAACAAAATTAAACCAAAGCAAAACGGTAGACCGCGTCAACAAAACTAGATTCACACAAACATTTAAGCTCGAATTAACGACGATAAGTTGCCTACATAAAAATCACAGTCGAAAATTCTAGCTGTTGTCCATGCATCACAAACATTTCTGATCACTTCAGCGTAATGTCCTAATAACGCACAGGTGACAAGTCACATGGCAAGCAACTGAATGGCAACAAATAGCAGACGGGATATACAACACTATGCCATGCAGTGGACTTGGCATTGTGCAGAATAAATAAAATGACTCGTAACATGGTATATAATCGACTCTCGGCGTACTAACAATGAACACTGGACAGACCAGCAGATAACTCCACACGCCATACGCAACCAGACTGATAGTGTCTGTTAATACTGGACTCATCCTGTGACTGACAATTATGCAACAATGGCCATATATGTCATTCCATAACACTGGCGATAGAAACAGCTCAGAAGTGCCAGTAACTCGTACATTATACGGATTATGTTTCTAACAGTCAAATTCAGACTGCACATATATCGTAGTTCACTGTTACCAAAACTAGAACACCAAGCTCACACAGAACTTTCAATTCTCAACAATAGAATTTGGGCATGGTGGCGTCTTTAATGATTGTTTTGTCACAAGTTTTCCAAAGGGTATGCCAGTGAAAGAAGTTGGAAAATCCGTTGATAATTGACAAAGTTATCAATGTGAGCTGGTGTAGTGCTTTTTTTGGGACACCATTTACTGCATACAGCACTCTGCGAATACAGTAAATCGGAGCAGATATCAAGTGTCAAAAAGCCACCGATATAATAACAATAGCAGTATCGGTGACAGCAGCGACATTGGTTAAAATGGTTGGGCGCGACGGTGACAGGAGTTGCAATTTAACTGACAGCGCCTGCAAATTTCTGACAGTGGAAATATAGGCGCTCAAAAACTCAATGTTTTCCCTGAATTCCTCAAAAATTGGGGACTTTCAGCCCCCAGTTTTATATTATAGGATGAGAATTATCTGACGAGAAGAAAATTTTCTGATAGGCTAAAATTCGTGGCCGCAATCTCCACCCCCCAGTCCCCTTGACATGATGCCACTGATGAGTGAAATACTGAGCGAGGTAGGTAGCTGCGATTTTTAGCACTAGCAGAAAGCTGTAGACAGCCCAGTACATGCCTATGACAGGGTGACCACTCTTTTACAAAAAGGATTTTCCATGATTTTTTCTATGATCAAACAAATGAAAATAATGACCTATTGGCACAACATATTTTTCCAAATGAAGAGGGCTGGGGCTACTAGGCTGTCTGCAGGAACATCATGAGAGCTCGCACGGTGCGGTCCGGGGCGGAGCCTCAGCTGCAAATGCATTTTTAGCCTATTTTAGAATCATGGCAAAAATACACAATTTCTGTCCCGCATTTTCAGTGAGACAACTATAAAATCCATGACATTATGCTTATTTTCCATGAATTTCCCATGACTTTCCAAGATCACTGGTCACCCTGCATGACCTTAGATCCTTAATTGTAGTTAGTTAAGTTATATACACACTGTGAGGCATAAAAACACACAAAAATTGTTTTTACCATAACTTGAAGAGTTATCCAATTTTAATAATTTTTGGTACACATATTCATGACACAACTGGCCATAAAATAGCAATTTAGTTTCCAACCTCACCGAACATCTATTTCTGCACTGTCTGCGGAAATAACAAGCAAAATATTACATTTTTATTCAATGCAGTATCATTATTTAATTCAAATAAAGCACACTTGGCACATTTTTTTCCAAATTTCTAGCACTTTGGTTGACAGTTTATCCCACTGTACAGTTGTGCAACTGCTGACAGTAAATATTCGAATTATTGGCCATTTGTGTAAGCACAGGCAGGGAGATGCATTTTTGATGCATTGATAGCAGTGTTGATAATGTTCTGCTTCAGACTTCAACCAGTCGCTTCTTGAGTTCGTTGATATTTCTAAACAGTGTCGCATAAACTTACTGCTGCATACCACTGCAAATACTGTCAAATGGACTGTGATTAGGGCTGTTAAGGGCTACGTCTCTGGAATGATTAAATTTACTGATGTTTTTCTTTCTTTTTTATTTCATGTTGCATTTGTTCTGTTTCCCCAGATAATGCAGCAACAGATGACAGGTGAGCTGGGAATTTGAACGGCCATTTAATGGCCAGTTATGTCAGAAATGCTTATACCAAAAACTATAAAAATCTCATTATCCTTCTCCAAGTTCCTATCAATAATGTCACGGATGGTTTTTGGCATTTTTTGTTCATTTTAATACTGATTTCATGTGTTCTAATTTCCTCAGGTAGTGCAGAAGCGTATGATGGGTGAGGTGGAAACTTGAATAAACGTTTGATGGCAAGTTGTGTCTAGAACAGTTGTACCAAAAATTATTAAAATCCAGTAATCCAGCTTTACATTATGATCGATAATTTTTTTTTATGCCTCACAGTACACTGTTTTAATGATTTTTAATTTTGACATTTGTGAAGCACTCCTGGTCCGGGCTCGTGTAGGGAGAGCAATATAACTATTGCTTACTACTACTACTACTACTGCTACTACTAGTAAACCACAACCTACTGCTGTTTGACTGGGGTTGTTGTCAATACAGCATCTGATCAAACAAGGTATTTTCTATGCGATGGCCTACAGGCAGTGCACCTAACAGCTACGCCCTATTAAGTGATGAAAACACAACTGATGTTTGCATAAGAGCTAACAAACAAATTATGTCCACCCTAGATTGAGAATTCAAATTGTACGGATCGAAAAAAATTAAAGTTCACGAATTTTGAAAGTTCTGGTTATTTGGGATGTGAGAAATACAAATTTTAAAAATGTGGTCAAATTCCCAAATTTTTATGAACTTGTAAATGGTAAGTGACGAATTCTCAATCCGTGATGGCCACAGTAACAAAATCAGGCGGTTCCAGTCACTGTGAGGCTTCCGGCGTATGACTAATGGCATCTCGGCTGAACATTTGCTGCATGTAGTACTGTACTGATCACCTTTTCTTAGCACCTTGTTGTGAATAGATTGATATGCACTGATCTTCGCTGCCAACCACTACCTTTACCTGCACACCAGACCACAAACGTGCACCTAGCCATTCCCACAACCAAACATGTCAGCATCTTTGTGCCGGAAATTTTCTCTTTGTAAGCAAAAACTCTCCATACAGTGGTTTATGTGCATGGTTACTACAGCCCTACCTAAAAACAAAATTTGGGGCTATGAATCTCCCTTCTGGAGAAAATTAGGAGCCACGTACAGGACAGAGTGGAAAAAGCAAGACCCATAATGCAGCCTATTAATTACGTAATTAATAATTAGTTACGTAATTAATACGTATGCCGTAATTAATTACGGCAGATGCATAATAAATGAAAAACTTAAGAACCAACAAAGAAATCAAAGAGAACAATAAAAGATGAATAGGAGGACAGCCAGAAAGAGAAGATGGACAGACCTGTATAGGATGGAAGGCAAGGCAGGTGACCGGTGCTATACGTTGGCCCATGAAACCTTCATGGTACTTGACGGTGCTCAGAGTGTCGCCGGAGTGGTTGAACACGCTAACAAACTGTTGCACTGACCCGCTGCACAGAAACAAGCACAGCGACGTTTAGTTGGTAACAATAGCAATAAACCAAAAATATAACTTCTATTTTATAGTTTTGTTGACGTTTCGGCAACCGCTGCTGCCCTCTTCAGAACAAATGTCCACCAGGTGTCGCTGTGGCAACTTACATAGCAGTTTCTCGCACACCACGATCTCGGCAAACAGTGGCAACTCACAGAAGCTGTGGCGTACACTACACGGAGTACTGGGTGAAGCAGTAACTGAGGAGACTGGTAGCAAGACTGCTGACGAGTTCGCCACGTATTTCAAGGACAAAGTCGACTCAGTTGTTGCCTAGTGCCATATCCCTTGGCTGAAAATCACAAATTTTTCCTACCCCTCTCTCATTTAGCGCCCACGTTCAGGGTGACCCCTTTCGAATTTATGGATAAGCTTTACGGTTCGTGAAACTAGAGTCTTCCAAGCAGCCGACAGTGAAGATTTTGTGATCCTAGCTTGCACCTTTTTTGACTGATCCACCCGTGTGACGGACAGACAGACAGATTGCGATGGCTAAGATGTGCTGCAGCAGTAGCTGCTGACGTGCGTAATAAAAACCAATCCTGTCAGTATCAGTATTAATGAGATAGCAGTGTTAGTTGGCTGATGGACGGGAAAGACATTGGGCCTGCAAAAAATGCTACAGCAGTCCTCATAGGATGACATAATATGAAACCCAATCTGAAGCAACTTGGAGCAAATAGCATATGGCATATTGACAGTGGCGTATTTAGGATTTGGTAAAGGGGAGGGCCATGGCGAGCGCGCGGAGCGCAAGCCTATAGCGGGGTCCAGGGGCAGAGCCCCTGGTCAGGAAATCAGGGGGCGAAGCCCCCTGAAGCTGAAACACTTTTTGCTTCTGAATGTTTAATGGAAACCGCAAATTCGCCAATTTTTCTGAAATTTGGAAACGCAAAAGACCATCAAACATTGTTGAATTTTGCAATTCTTGCTGGAAAATGGCAAAAAACGCACCTTTTCACACAAAGTCGCCTGTAAAAAATTTTCATGGTCCGGCCAAAGGCGGCGGCCATCGCACCGTGGCCCTCCCCCTAAATACACCACTGCATATTGACATCAAAGCACTGTTGTCTTGAGTGAGGAACTAAGCAAGCAAATGCATCATGTTAGATCATATCAGTACAGACCAGGCAATCAGTTCGGCATGTTGGTGAGCATCAAACGCTGTCAAGCCGGGAGCCGTGTTGATGACTTTGAATGATTCTCTTGTCCGAATGTCCCATAACCGTACGTCACCGTTGATACTGCAATGTTCAAGCACTTGTCACACGTCAAAACCACACTGATAACTGAGCATAAATGTCAGAAATACAACTTTGCTGCATAGCTTATGCTACTATCAACAAACTGATGACATACATTGAAAGTAAACAAACAAGCCATCACAGTACTTGGCTCCACATCTTTGCTGAACAGCAGCAGACTAAGAAATTCTGTCGCCAGCAAAATCAGTGAGAAATTTGCAATGGAGTGGCTTTAAACATTCAACCACATCTTAAAAATGTACCTACTATAGTCTACTGTTTGAAATCTTAAGGAAGAAAACTTGTGCACAGTCACTGACAGCTGTCTAAAATGTAAATGAAAAACTAAAACAAGTAATTTAAGCAAAGCTCGCGTGACGTGCAATAGCAGCAGTCCTGCCACTTTAGCAATCAGTGTAGGCAGGCTACAGCAACAAGATATTAATGCATCTTGAAAGAGTACTTAAATTTGAGGCCTCCACATGGAAAACTCCTTGAATTTAAGAGATCGAAACTTGAGATTCTTAAAAATGTACGTTCTATGCTAAAAATGTCACATGCAGGTTGTCCAGGTACATCTTGAGTCATTTCGGTGCAATTCACTCTTAAAATGTGGGTCGCAAAAAAAATTAACTAAAAACCCCTATTTGGGTGGGGTTCAATATCATTTAAGGTCATCGACGTTGACACCAATAAAAAGCTTGTCAACAGCGCTTGTCATGACACGCAGCATGTCTGTACCTATCTGCAACCATTTTCACGCTACACAAGATAATTGCAGTAAAACAACTACTTTTTAGGATGGTAACTGTCGTTTTTCACAACCGCCTGCGCCGGCCTCCTTGAACCTGGGAGGTCGAGACTTGGACTGCTGAAATCTACGTTTAGTGCTGAAAATTTTGTATGCAGGTTGTCTTGAACTATCGCCAGCCATTTCGTTGCAATTCAGTGTTGAAATGTGCGCTGCATCCAAAAATTGTGAAAAATTCACTAAAAACCCATTTTTGGGGGGCTCAAGGTCATCAATGTTGATAAAGCTAAAAAGCCTGTCACCAGCAACATGTCTGTACCTAACTGCAACCGTTTTCACACTAGAAGAGCCAATCAGGTCAAAATAACGTCTTTTAGAGGGGGCACCCCTATTTGACACCCTCGTTCATGGGGAACCCCCGCACCCTGGGGCACAAAATTTTGTCACGAAAAACTAGAGACCTTGAGGCAGCCCACAGTGAAGATTTTGTGATTTTAGCTTGCACCATTTTAATACAGTGCCAGGGTTGACGGACGGACAAACGGACGCCTAGACGATGGCAAAGATGTGCAAAGCATTCTGCTATCGCGTGTAAAAATGTAACAGTTGAGTAAAGCTTAAAGGAAACAAAAGTGTGTATAGCTCTTCACACTGAGCCCATCTGCCATACGGAATCACACAGTTTTATCTGCCATCTGAAACAGGTGACTGTGCCTTGCCTTAATCCCAACCGAACAGGCTGGTACTAAATTTACGTACCCCACAAGGATGGAAGGCTGAGTTAATCTTGGTGGTGGACAATATACAGAGGTGGCTCAAGGTGAACCCGCTACCTCTTGATCGCAAGTCCAACGTTCTAACCATTATGCTACCAAGCCACTACATAATGTCTACGAAAAGCTTACAGTAGGTTTCATCCCACGCCAAATCTCTTAACTTGCCACAGTTATAAATTAACAAACACAAGGTGACTGAATTTTTCTAGTGTCATTAACAATTCACTTATTATCATCATTGTAATCATTACCTGGCACTAATGATTCGATTCGGACAACTTTGTATGGTGTATGCCTTTACGACCCACTTCGGATGTTCACAAAACGTCTGCACGATACTGCACACGAAATAAACAGCGAAAACGATCAGCATGCCAACAGCTGCCTGCTACAATCAGCTGAACACTCAGTACACAGTATGAAGCCATTAGTTCTTAACACTAACAACATTTTTTCTGTGTCATTAACGCCATACAGCAAATTTTAAAACAAAAAACACTACCAAGCATACATGTATTTTATCGCATCTTTCCACTATCTATCATTAGGAAGTGTCGAACGGTTATGAAAACTGCAACTGTAAACTATATCAACACAAACACAAAGACACAACTTCTAGAAACCATTAGTGACATAAAAAACAAGAAAGCCCAGCTAACGCAAAGGGAAACACGTGACAGCAGTGCATGTTTGAAGGCCCACCGCAACCAAAATCTAAGCTCACTGATCCCAGCCGCTGATATTTGACACGATGATTATGAAGGCTAGTACCTGCTGCTGCACATAAAAACTGGATGAAAATAACATTTTGCTTAAAAATAAATTGTTCCCAGCAACAACATTACACACCAGTTGGACGGAGAAAGACGTTTGTCAAATATACGGACAGTGCCGTCCCCGCAACCGCCAACGATGAGATTTCTGCTGACAGGATCCACTGACAAACTCGTCATGCAGCTGTCAGCTTCTGTCGGCAAATCCTATCCACACGACAAACAGCAGCATATCCTGGCTGATAAATTAAAATTCACACATTATCAACATTCCCTAGCACCTACACAACAGCTGAGAGTATAAGAAAGTGACATTAGCTGGAAAAGAGTTTGATAATTCCTTTAAAAATGGCCAGTAAAAGCAAAACTGCAAGTAATACTAGTTACTAAATGAAGATGCCAGACACTAAACTACACAGAATTTTAAGTGGATAATGAGAAGTAAAACATGTCAGTCACATTACATTCACAAGTCATGAAAAAACAAAGAAAAACTACAGTTCTTCAGTTTACACTGAAATATTGTCAAGATTTGTGATGGTAGACAAAACCAACAGGTGGCCAATGTCTTCTTTAGCACACCTATCCACTAGCAGCACAAATGACAATAACAAAACAATCAGCTTTAACGTATAATACACTGAATTTGCCCCTCTGTGAAAAGCAGACACAAGAGTGAAACCTGAACTCTTAGCTCAGTCTCAGTGTCCCAGATCCGAATAATCCGTACATCACCAGACGTGTACATTTGCGAAAACGTTTGATCCCAGTCGACAACCAGACCGGAACCCTTGGCAATGGGCAGCATGTCAGTGAGAGCCTGCCATGCTGTCACCAACTGGGCGGACGAAGCCACGACGCCAGATTCCGGCACATAGTTACGCCATATCTTCACACTCCCGTCATCTGCAGGATGGACCAATAAAAATGCTCCACTTTAATTTTGTCCATGTCTTCGCCAATTACTGGCCGATTTTCAAAATTCTTTCACCGACACACTCCGTGGAAAATTTGCAATAATACAATTATTATATATCTCACCACACCGCAAATGGGTCTCTTACACTACTTTGTGAAATATAACTGAAATATGCATGTATAACAATAATAACAAACATTGTGATAAATAGAAGAAAAAAAACATTTCATACTAACATTGTGGTGAATATTCTGTATAACACTAGACTGTGTGGGTCTAACACAGCCTAGTGTTATTTAGATCATTCACCACAATGTTGGTCTGTACTCTGTAGTGTTTTCTTCATTTACCTAAACGTTTGTTATTATTGTTAGTTTTCTTACATTTATATTTCACAAGATAGTGTAGAGACGCATTTACAGTATGGTGAATATATAATAGCCACTTTATTGCAAACTATCCGCAGACTGTACCAGTGAAAAAATTTTACAAATCGGGCAACAACTGGCAAATATATGGATAAAAGCAAAGTGGCAGGTTTTTTTATGGCCCATTGTGTACATATGTACAGATAGCCACTGCTTCTTCAGCATACACACCGTTTCACACCATACTGTTAGCTATGAGGTCCCCACAAATTCAGGCTATGTTGAACAAAAGCTACATAAATTCCCCAAAATAGCTGCCAGCAACAAAGATCAACACATAAGTGTAACTGTGTTCTGAATCTACTCTATCACTTGAAAACCGATGCTGTAGGACCAGTAGACATTAACCAACCAATGTAATAGAAAATGCTCAACAGCAGACACCAAACTGAGATATATCTACATAAAAATCTTAATGTTCTTTATCAATCCAACCATCCAGGATCGATGACAGAAAGTAAAAAAAACTTCACTTTTAATAAATCACAAAGTTTACTATCGGAAACCCAGACCGAAATGGAGCAACTCTGGGTAACTGGCTGATTAAACAGAAATCAAAAGTACCACCTACATTTTACTGAATTGATGAGTAGGCTGTGAAGTTTGACTACAAGGGAAGCTGAAAGAGGCCTCTGTGATGCCCAGATACAATACAATTAATCACTGAAGAGTAGGAAGGGGTGTGAACATATGGCAGCAGTAGTACAAACCCGAGCCGGTGAGCAGCAGAGCCTGGTCATGAGCATTAATGAACTCGGAGTACGTTATACGAGTGTGTCGTGGATTACGGACGGAAAATGCGCTGAGCCTAGTGCCCTGCTCCCAGTCCCAGACACTGTGACACAGATTTGTCACATGCACACGTAGGATTATTATTAGTATTAAACGTAAATGTAAAGTCCTTCCCGAGCCTTACGGCCCATAGGGCAGCACCGATCTCCGTTTCACACCAGTTTTTACACTGCAAGAATACGGACACGGGGCCAGTGTATTGCGCGGTGTGCCTGTTTATGTCCCAGCGGTGAAGCCGGTACCAAATTATACTGCTTGGTGACAGAGGCACATGTGTGTGAACAACTTGCCTAAGGTCGTTACCCGGCAGTGTCGTGGTGCGGAGTCAAACCTGCGCCTCTGAGTTACCTCAGGATTACAAGTCCGACATATTACCATTAGACTACCGAGCCACACATTATTAGTATTAGTACTATTGTTATTATTATTATTAAATAATTAAATATTAAATAACGGCTTTGCTTGGTGCTCCCTATTCCACACACTGTGTCACAAGTCACATGCACATATTTTGACATTTGACAACGGTTTCTCTCGGTTCATATATATACAGCCAAATAACCCAATGCCCAAGTAGTACTGTCATAAAAATCTACAGAAAGAAACTCTGTGCAACAATTAAATAACTGAACATACAAGAGATCAAATATAGCTGTTCATATATTGTAACAAACAAATACAACCAACAGGGTTCCCACTCTTTTACCAAAAAGAAAATCCAGAACTTTTCCAGGACCCCCAAGAAAAATTTTCCAAGACCATTTCATAGCCCACGAATGTTCAAATATAACGAAAAGTAAGCATTTAATCGAGTGAATTGAGCAGAAAAACTTTTGGACTGTTGTACACAATATTTAATAAGCAACAGTCAACAAAAACTGGGTGATATACTATTACTGCTTCTTTTCCATTTCAGCCTATGAAAAAATGTGTGATTTTCAAGGATATTGTTCCAGGACTTTCTAGGACCTTAAGCTCTAATTTCCTGGACTTTCCAGGTCCCTGGAATTTTCAAGAAAAAAATCCAGGACTTTCCACGAGGTGTGAGAACCCTGAATCAAACAGTAGTCAGTAAACACAAACACCACTCAATCTGACCTGACGTGATCTTTGTCAGCGACGGCAAGCTGAGGCTCATATGGATGAAAGCGCAGAACGCAAGGCACGCCGAGGTTACGACTGTTGAATATCAGCTCATCCAAACGACTGTTCTCTGCACACAATGCGGCCGACATTCCACATGCCAAAACTACCAATACACAGAACTACACAATTACAAAGGAAAAGCATGGCACAACAAACAAAACTGAGTTTTAGGCAACCAGTCTACCTATTTGGAGTTTTAAAAAATCCCTTGGAATTGCTTCAGCAAATTTTTGCCGACCAGATGTCTTGCATTGTCTCAGCTAACAGTGTCAAAACGCTAAAAGAACAGAGAAATACATTGGCCCAGTGTCGACATGCCAGCACTGCGCAATGCTAACCTAACCTTATAAAGAAAAAGTTGTTTCTTCAACTGTGAACATTCACATCTTTGCTTTTTACACCATTTTGTTCTCAAGCTGATAGCCCTATAAGACAGCCAGATAGACAAAGGGCAAAACTTGCAATAAGGCCTATTAGAATGAGCACGAGACAGCCTATGTAAATCCCTGTAAAAACCATTAAACCAGTTATCCACATAATGATTAATGGCGGAGACACTTACTGGCTCTGTGATGATCATGCAGAGCCTGGCGTTGCGCCTTTGCTGCACGCTGAAACCTGTATTCATGCTCAAACCTCGCTGTGCCGTGCGGATCATTCTCAGCTGACACGCTCATCAGAGGCTCGGTGAAGTACTTGCAGCACCACTCAAAGAACTCAGTCGTTAGCAAGGCATTCGAAGACGATTCCTCATCCCTCTCGTCTATCTGTAATGTCACCACGGACAACAGTGGTACTGATCTAAAATCTGAAAACAATTTCTTTGGCATAGTCCCAGCAATTGTCGCATTGTCATTGTGAATCAAAGGTGCTGCAATGGCGCTGACCTGTTCTAGTGAACAATCCGATTTTAAGCCAGGATTCAGATGTGCCTACTGTCACTAGAGTACTACCAGTTCAGGTGCTTGCAGAGAACTCATTACAGAGAGTGGGAACAGCAATGGGAAAGAAATGAGACGAGAATGCAATACCAGCTAAAGGCTGATGAAATAGGCCTGTTGCAGATAAACATAAATTTCATTTAAGAGGTTGCCTGAGATTCTTTGCCTTGTAAATCACTAATACTAACTAATGCACTAAAATTTATCAACAGTTTCAACCAATCAGTTAGTAAATCATCCACCAGAAATCAACATTTCTTCAACAAGTTCTTGCTGTGGATCAGTATGCGAAAGAAAACCATATCTCAAAGACCAGTGTAGAACTCTTAGCCTGTAATTTGTTCACATCTGTCAGTTCAGACAGCATGCGTTCTCGATCAATGTTGTACAATCAGCAAAACTAAATCTGCATCTACAATATGATCTCCTAATGTGCACAATCACTCATCAGCAGTGACATATTAGCCTCCAAGCAGCCACTTTTGTCTCACCGCCTCTCTAGCGATCATGGATCGCCGTGACTTCATGTGAGCTGGTACGGTAGATGGGTTGATGGCACCAACACGTGGCTGCATCTGTGACGTCTGATCTAGTGGTAATGTTTTTGGTCGACCGATGTCTGGCGAATCAGCTCTAGGCTGAGATTCACTGTGATTCAAAACAACACAAACACTGCACTCGTTGCTGCAACAACAACAGCTTGAAATAACAACAGAAAACGTACCAGTTAACTGTCTCCAGTTCTATGATGCCATTGGTTTGGGCACAAATAAACTTACTGTTTCATCGATCGCCAGTAGCTTGATGGAGACATTTAACCACTAGTAAAATGACCGACTCACTGCCTTCCATGTAGAACTATAAATGGTCACTGAAATAGCGGTGCATGTTGTGTCCTGTAGTGGGTGGCTGGTAGCCAGCCAATGAGATTAGGGGGCGGCACCGCAGCGACGCGCGTGCGGCATCGATGCGATGCTGGCAGTGTCTTCACCACGACCGTGTCGACAAGATGTAGTCGTAAGAAGATGGCGACGGCGCTTGCTGTCGCTGATCGTCGCCGGGGCCCTGATGCTGTCGACTGTCAATGTCGTTGATGACGTGTCGTGTTATATGTGCTGCTTAGAATAAAAGAATGAAAAGTCAAAATTACTTGCGTTGATCCCCCATGTAGTTGAAAGACCCTGTTACCTCTAGCTAGGCGAGTTGCTCTAATCAGTATGAAATGAGTATGCAGAATAAAGAGAAAAATTATAACTACAATTCCCCGAAAACCTCTCCTTATTTAGAATATAAAAAAGAAATAACACAAACATAACTGAATGTAAATGAATAATAAACACAACTCCAACATCATAAATACACCCTTAAACAACAATATTTTTGAAACCTACAGCATTATTATGCATGTTCCAGATAGGCCAAGTTTACTGAGCAATATTCACCTAAAACAACAATTTTTAAGAAACAGTATCCTACATATTGCAGACAACATAACAAGACAAAGACTACAACACAAAACCAATTACTGCTAGATTCTGCTAAGCTCAACAGAATAATGCAAGCACTGATAACTAATACAAAACGCTGTTACAAAAAAAACCTACTAACACCTTCGACTTGCTGCTAATGTTCAGTAAGCCATCTAAGTAAAACATGTAGCAACAGACAACGCGTACATGGCAAACCAAACTGACCAATTTTCAGCGAGCTTTGGCATGAATGCACCAGGTCGATTGGAAGGACTGCTCGGTGCTGAGAGAGGAGCTGATGACTTGCGTTGTCCTATCACTGGTCGCCCGCTGGGTACCACCGACGCCTGCCATAATCACTGCACTATCATTAGCAGTAACAACAGCAGCGTCATATAGACGTTACCGCCATATGGACAGCACCAGCCTCAAAATCAGCAAAATACTGCACCCAGAATGAAGACTAAATCAGCAATCGTTCACATTCGCCACATAGAAAAAATTATGTCACTAATCGCTCATTATTTCTATAATTAATTTTAGACACTGAATCCCCTAAGACAACTAACAGACTAAATGATGAATTTAAAAAGTGAGTAACATATTCACATTATTCAGTGAAAACTTTATTGTCAGAGATAATAAATTATTGTAAAACAGCACCTAAATACTATGAAATGCTTCCACCAGCGTGAAATGTTTCTGCCAGCATGAAATTTTTCTTTCAACAGAATTATCATGCATGCACCTTGCAGACTGCTGAAATATGCCCACGAGTAAATAAAAATTATAATTTTCTGCAGAATGAAAACATACTAAGTGGAATGCACCAATAACTCTTGAAAAAAGATGCTGGACTGAAAAGTCCAAGTTCATCACTTTATCGACAGCCTGCCATAGCTGAAATCCTCAATTCCAAGGTGATTATTATAGCTGGCATTACTACTATTGTTATTAGCCATGCAATGATTCTAATCATCAAAAGACTACCACAGGAAATAGCTTTCACATCAGTACTGTTTAAAACCCTCTCTGCTAATAACACAGTGACAACAAAAGTCACAGCACTAACTAACCCACCCTGTCTGTGAACCAATTCTCTCACCTTCTGCTTGACACGCGACACCAGCCTTTTAGCCATGTCGGCAACCAGTGGACTAGGATCAGATGACAGCAGCTGCAGCACCTTCCAGACATTGTTGTAAATGCTGCCATAGTTGCTCAGTCCGATGCCGGCCATTGACGACGTCGATGCTATGCGCTTCATACCTGACTGCTGATCCAAAGCTTCCATTCCTGCACAGTAAACAACAACGACCTCTTCACACATTCAGAGTAAGTAAGTAAGTGAATAAAATGTAGATTCATATAATGCATAGTTTCTTTACAAAACCTCCAATGTGCTGAACATGATTGTTTTAAGAAACTATCTGAAACTGTAAGAGCAGTGTGCCAAATCTTTCTTAGGCGAACCATCAAAAAAGAATGACAGCTGCAAATAATTTCTCACCAATTAAAACCAGTGATCGGCCAAGTATTTACTACAGGCCTAAATTTTGCCAATTATATTGCAATAATATTTACGTAACTTGAACTGTACCACATATAATTAATTCATGCTACACTTATGCAGCGGCATGAGTTATTAGTTACCTTATGACGCACCAAGCCATTCCATGCCATAACCACACAAACAAAAAATGACTAAATGAATATACCTAAGAATCAATGCTATTCAGCTAGCTACAGCAAAACAAAGACAACGCAGACTACGATTGAAAGTGAAAAACTGTAGTTCATAAGAGCAACTTTACAATCATCAACTATCTCTAGTCGGGTGGTTGTGTGTCAACGCATGTGACCACAAGTTCATGCCAGGCTTCACGATCTTGTGACAGCTCCATCAGTTCATCAGACTTCATTCTAGTCAATCTCTTGACACAGTTCATGTAGTTTAGTCGAGGGCGGCCACGTCTTGTTGTGCCATGACTTGGCTGGTATAGCCCAAAAGTACTGGCATGTGGAGAGCGCGTTTTGTAGCACATGACCAAGAAAACGTTGTTGTCGATCTTGTACTGTGTGTATTAGCTCATTTTTGGAGACTGATGCAAGCGCCGTGGTATTACGCATCTTGTAATAGCTGGCATTGCTGCTTGTGCTGTTGGTGCAATGACATCATTGCTATTATGAATCATCATGTAAACAGAAGAAACGATGGAAACACGGAGAGAACGGCCAATCTTTTAATTTCCCCCATTGTTCACTACACTCACCTTGGCGGTGATAATAATAATAAAAGTGGACAGAAAGCAACTTAATATAACGGCAGCATGTAGTCAGACAGTGACAGACTAACCAGCAGCAGTGGCTGAGAGCGGAGAGAGAATTCCACTCAGACAGCGAGATGAAGCCGAACGTCTCATGCCCACACTGCCTGGATACAGCACCGCCTCTGACACCAGCAACACAACACACTCGGTAACAACACATCAGCAATCAACGAAACAGATGTACAAACTGTGCAGCATGCAGTCATGTTTCTCACTGGATAGCAGTCATAAGCAAATCCAAATCGTGATCCAACTAAAATTGCAACTACATAACATAAGGCAGTTTGACTTCAGGAATAAAAATTTAGGTGAAAGACTGATTCGATTCAAGAAATTTGTGACTAGATTCCAAATCGCACATTATTAACTGGTTACATACTTACTGAGTACCAATGACTGTTGAAGACCTCCTACTAAGCATGGAGAATGAGGCTGAGTTGAACAACAAGAAATTTGAGCTAATGCTCACGAGATGCGCAAAAGCCTATAGCAGTTCCGGTTAGTAGTTTAGCTGACAATTGGGGTGTTCACGCTAAGTTAATATACAAATACCAAATTGTCTATCTGGATCGCATAACGATAATAGGGTGGCACCACATTGTAAATAATATAGACTTGTGTCGCAGCCCGAAATCGCCAAAAAATCCATAAAACCCCTATTTTGGCATTCAAGGTCATTGAATTCAGCGCCAATCGAGAGCCAGTGTATGACTTCCTATTAGCGATTAATAGAAACCTAGGCCCTATCTCGCACCGTCACTGAGATACAGCGACTTATTGGCCAAAAATTGCAGATTTTGCACACCTGCCTCTCATTTAGTGCCCTCGTTTGGGGTGACCCCTTCGAATTTATGGAAAAGCTTTATGGTTCCTGAAACTAGAGTCTTCCAGACAGCCGCCAGTGAAGATTTGGTGATCCTAGCTTGCACCGTTTTTGCCTGATCCACCCGTGTGACAGACGGACGGACAGACAGAATTGTGATGGCTAAAATGCGCTGAAAGCGGTAGCTGCTTTCGCATGTAAAAAGTGACCAGCAGTGACAGCTTTTAATGAACAATTATCTTAGAAATGATATTAAGAATGTGATGTATACATCAATACCCTAACTGACTTCTGAACTAAAAATATGCACTACTCATAAACGTGTTTCATTACTAAAATATTTGGGATATGAGTTAACATTTGCTTTCAAAAGATTGGAGATATGAAGAAAAAATGATTCGAGATTTAGCCCAGAAATTTAAATCAGTCTTCTAAAAGATCAGAGATCTGGGCTCGTGATATGACTTGAGATGTGTCTAAAGGCCATACGACAATTTGTCTATGGACACTTTAGTGGGAGGTAAAAATTAACATTAAGACCGTTTGGTGAGTTCCAGACGCCGACAGTTCCTGTGACAGTGTGATATTCACGCTCCTTCTCAGCTTCAGTGAGCTGGTAGGCGAGCGATGCAAACTGAGTCTCAAACTGGCCGACAAAGCCACTCAAGGCAACGACCAGCTCCTGTGACCATACACATACAGATATACACATACATTAAGAGCGCTGCACGGGCCGAAATTTCATGGCCCGATCCGGCCAGGCCAGACGTCGATTCGGCCTGGCCCATTAACTACTTGCGATATTTCAGCCTGGCCTGTAACAGCACGGTGTAATTGAAGCCCGGCCCATAAACAAAAAATGAAAGAAAAACAACGTTCTGCACAAATTTCATATGGTCATAATGGCAGTAGTAGTAGCAGCTAGAAAGGAATTCTCTCACCGTAAAATAAGGAGGCACATTTCTACTCAGTGTACTGAGCATAAGTGCCTGGGGCCTCCAATTCTCAAGCAGCAAATGATCCTTATTCTGCTATCAACAACGTTATTATAGTTATTTTAAGACACTAATTTAATATAATAAAAATACTGAAAATGTACACAAGCAGGAAGTGATAGAAATGTCAATCTGACCTTTCTGACAACAGGAGAACCATCAGAGAGGACAGTCAGCAGTTTAGCCGCAACGCCATGGTCTATGTTATTAGCGTGCTCACCACGCTCGCCAGAGTTGTTTATAAATGTACCCAGTGCAAAGACAACAGCAGCACGAACCTTATACAATCCACATGCACTGAACTGATATACCGGTTGGTGGCGTGGCGTAGTGGTAACGCTATGTGTTAGATCAACTAAGTTACTGTATGCCACGATAATAATAATAAAGCAAACTTATACACAGCACCCAAAAGCAAAAGTCACTAAGTGCCGCAGTCTCAATCAATCAAACAAATGTGTCTTTAGTTGTGCTCTGAACTGTTCGTAGTCCTCTGCAGCCCGCCAGCAAACTGTTCCACACTCGTGGGCCGGCGACTGCAAATAATCTGTCATCGAGCCATGTCCTTGTCCTTGGTACAGTATACTTTGATGGGTGACTGGCTGAAGACAGATAAACTATCTCTGTAAGTAGCCAACTAGACAGATCAGCTTAGCCTTCTGCCATCCATAGGATGATAAAATGAGTATCAGGTTTCAAGCTGAAACATAGTAAATGGCAATGGTAAATGTAGTTGACATAGCTGCCAGTTTAGGCGGATCTGAGCTAAGTGAACTGGCTTAGTCAAAAGGTCAGTGGCTGCCTGGCACTCATGCTATATTCAGCAGTTGTGGTACCATGATGACAGCACCATAAACATTGTCATTCAGTATTACTATTAGTATACTATAAATGTTAGTACACTGAAACACATAATATGAATTAAAATGATTACGGCAATTAATAAATATATGAATAAAAAACAAATGCACAAAGCGACACAGAGGTTAATAAGTGCTAATGGTCACGGATTATAAAGATCACCATCAAAGCCTCTTACCCGGCTGGAAAATTAATCCCAAAACATATGTGCTAACAATCCTGACACAATGGGGACAGAAACAGGACCGACCCCTCGCAAAAGTGTACTCAGTGTGTATCGTGCATGTTCCATTGCTAAGCCACTCTGACAAGCTTCTCACAGAAACTGAAAGCAAGCATAAGTAATTGTGCAAATCTTGTATTGTGTACCTCAGGAATATCGTCAGACAGCAGAGGATACAACTTCTCATGAGCGAGATCGCGCACACCACGCCACCGAGCTGCGTCGTAGTTGGTCCACACCTACAGAATAACATAAAAACAACCTTTTTCAGCCACCCAGACAAAGTCGTGACAAAAGCAACAATGATATACTGCTGAATCTCAGTTTCTTTACACTGGTGTGAACAATGACGAGAACACTTTACTTTTAACAACGTGCCGAAACCGCAGGAAAGCTGAGCATGTTAAACCACTCCGGAGTAATAATCTGCAATGCAAAAGCATTGGCCGAAATTGCTGTGCTATGTTTAACACATGGCCCTTGTGTACAAGACGTCAGCCCAATCGACTTTTGAGCACTAGTGGTCCATCTTATTATACCAATTACATGTGCCAACTTTCCACCAAAGACAGAGATTAATTCTGCTGACGATGATGTCAATGATGATAAATTCACCTTAGCAAGGCAGAGTGCCAGCCACTGACGTAGAAGATGGAACTGATCAATGAGCTGCTCCAGACAGATTGCAATTATGTTACCCTGCACTGCAACCTCCTATATGCATAACAGCCAATGGCTTCAGACTAGTGCAACGGTGAAATTTTATTACGCACAACAGCAGCCACTGCTGTAGTGCGTCTTAGCCATCGCAATTCTGTCTGTCTGTCTGTCCGTCTGTCATACAGGTGGATCAGTCAAAAACGGTGCAAGCTAGGATCACCAAATCTTCACTGTCGGCAACCTGGAAGACTCTAGTTTCAGGAACCGTAAAGCTTCTCCATAAATTCGAAGGGGGTCACCCCGAACGAAAAAGCTAAATAAGAGGGGAATAGAAAAAATTTGCAATTTTCAGCCGTTGGCTGAGTGAGACGGGTCGCTCCATCTGGTGAGTATGAATAAAAACACTACAGATAATTTAGCTGCAGGTCGTCTGGCACCCTCTGGCGACTGACTTGAATCTTGTTTTACTGGGCTTTCAAACATGCACTGCTGTTGCGCATTCCGCATTGCGTCAGCAGCGCTTTTCTTGCATCAATGATCATATGAACAGGTTGACATGTCAATGATGTTACTGTAACATTCACATAAACATTCTTTCACTACAACAGAAATGCTAAACTACTGGTTCCATCCCAGCCGTGCACCTGAAATTCAACAGGATTCCATCGACATTGTGCACTATTTACTTACTTGCATACAACTCCGATTCATCCTCAAATTTGGCATGCTTCTTGCCAACGTGGTGTGCTATACAAGTTTAGATAGTTATTTAGAACCACACAAATGAGTGCAGTCAACAACACACAGCATGATATCACACAGATGACTGGGAACATTAATTAACTCATTGTTTATTATATTATTCCGATTATTATTAAATGACAAGAATCGTAGCCACTAACATGCCACAATAAAAGTACACTATCTACCAATGAATGTTTCTGACAACACAATATAACAATAGGTCTACTAGAAAAAAAAACTATGCAATAACTAACCAAGAATGTCAAAGTAATAGAACGTTTGAAACTATATAGGTTAGAAAAGCCAGTATTGTCAGCTGGTAAGTTATTTGATAATCTTGCTGTAGTACTGCCAGTTCTAAACATATCTGGGTAATCATTCTGCTGGAATGTGACAGTGTGAGATGAAATTATCCCATCAACAGAAATGATGAAAATTACTCAGCAAATATTCATGTTGGAAGCAAACACGAAAGACACAACGTTTAAAGTAAACTAAAATCATTAGTAAACAGCAAGCACACTAAAAGTGTGGCTGATATTTGCAACGTAATGGCAAACCCAATTCGACAAAAAGAAGGGCTATACAATCTACATTAGTGAATGCTGCTTTGTTAGACGTCTGACCACCACGAAGCTGTTAGTCAGCTGTGTCGATGTTACCTGTCCGGTTCTGTTGCCGTTTACGATCATCGTCAAAATGAAAGCTGCCATCGTTCGATGCTCGGCCTAGCAAACATACCAGTCTCTAATGCACCACCACTGCCTACAACACAACTTAATGGCTCATACTTCTAGTCTCTATTACGGCTAAAACTATATCTACTTTTGCCATTTTTTTCCTTTACAAAATTTCTAAGGTTGGTACATTGCCGCTGTTGTTGCTGCTGTAACTACAATGTTCAACTGCATTATTGCCACTTTATTACACTTCATATAAAAGCCGCTCAGCTTATGTGACGTCAGTGACTACATATACAAGTGCATGTTTATCGACAACAAAAAAAACCTTCCTTGGCACTATCTGGCACAAAAAAAATAATGAAGTCAATTCAAACCACTATGGGTGAAAACACTGCGCTATCAAAGACTGTTCCAACAGGTGATATGTTTACTAGAGATAACAAAAGTTTATAACAGAGCATACCGGCATATACTGGTCAGACAGGATGGATAAGAAATATTTGTGTCCACTATCTTTGATCAAGTCATTCTGACAGCTCTGCAAAAACATGCAGAACACTCAAACAAAAATTAAAACAAGTAAAACAAGAAATCTGAGCTAATGCTCATAAAACGCGTGACAGCCTATAGCAGTTCTGGTGGTAATCACACTTCATTGCACTTTGGTCTACCGCAGCCAAAAATCTAAAAAAAATCACAAAAACCCCGAGTTTGGAGGTTCAATGTCATTCAAGGTCATCAATGTTAATACCAGTAAAAAGCATGCCACTAGTGCTTGTTATGATGAGCAGCACGTCTGTGCGTATCCGCAAACGTTTTCACGCTACCAAGACAAGAGCAAAAAAATTAATACTTTTCAGGGGGTACGCCTCTTGCATAGGCCTCCTTGAATGGGGGTGGTCAGGACTTGAATTGCTAAAATCTACACTCAATGGCAAAAATTTCATACGCAAGTTATCTTGGTCTATCTCCAGCCTTTTCAGCGCAATTTACTTATGAAATGTGTTGCAGCCCGAAATCACAAAAAAATTCACTAAAACACCCAATTTTTGGGGTTCAAGGTCATTCAAAGTCATCGATGCTGACATTCCTAACAAGCTCCTCACCAATGCTTGTTATGATGAGCAGCATGTCTGAGTCTATCAGCAACCATTATCACACTGGACGAGCTATTAGCAGTAAAATAACGTCTTTTTAAGAGAGCCCTCTTTCGCCCCTTTGTTTGTGGGAACCCTCATCACCTAGCGGCATAAAATTTTGTCGCAAAATACTAGAGACTCTAAGCTATCATATGGTGAAAACCCGAACTCTATCTCACCTGGGCTTGAATCAGTACCAAATCAAGACGAACAGATAAACAGACAGAATTATCATAGGTAATATGTGCTATAGCTATGCTAGCTCTCACGTGTAAAATGGCACACTCTTATAAGTTCCCCCAACTGTACAGTGTAATATGCAAAAACAATACGGTCAACAAATTATTTTAGTAATGATAAAAATGCTTCTTTCAACTGCACTACGGGTTAGGCTGATATACAATAAACCAAAAATTATAGGAATTATAGCAGTAATACCTTTAATAGGACAAACAGCCACCAATAGTAGTAGATTCAATACATCAGTTTATAATTTCTAATTTCCAATGTGAGGCAAAATTAACAATGCTGAACTCTAAACCACAATATCAGCCCACAAGAGGATCCCAATGGCATGCCAGCATCATTTGGGCAATTACGAAAATCTGTGAGATTTTTAATAAAGCTTACTATGGCCACTACTATTACAATATCAATATCAGTAGGGTGCAAAGCAGTTTTTCCCATATTGCATTATTTAAAGAACTGCTGCAGTTAACAGAACCAGTTGATAAAGCGTAAAGCAAAAGAAAGTTGGCGGATGCTAACAGTAAGGTCATTGCGGACACTGTCGACAGCAAGCAGTTTGGCCCAGATGAAGACGAGTAAAGGTCGGAGTTCACGCGCAGAACTCTGCAGCAGTTTCAACACGTATGGGAAAATGCCAACAGACAACGCCTGCACACAATTAACGCCAGTCATCTCACTGACATGACGAGCACCAAAAACATCACATACCGCAATGACCCACTTCTCCACAAATAATCAAAGTTCAACCATTACAAATCAGTAGGGTCCACAGTTTTCTGCGGGCCGCAAAGTTACGAACCGAGCTGCCGAATTTGCCCCTTTCAACAAAATTTTGATACTGCCACAAAATTTCGTGGAATTTTGCTGAAGTTGTGAAATGAACGATGATTAGCACGATCGTCGGCTTGATAACGTAAATAGACTAACTCCATGGAGAAAAATCAAACTAAGCTGCCTAAAACTGTGTCTCTACTAATAATTACCATCATAATACGACACAATCATAAATAAACACAATGCGACTAATTGGCAAAGAGCACTTTTGGAAAGAAAAAATATCAATAATTTTCTTTGTATGTTGCTAGCATATGCTAGCCACCATGCTAGCCTCCAAAAGGTAAAGTTTTTTTAAACAGAATAGAGCTAAATTTAGGCACAAACGGAAAAAATGGTAAGCCGCGGAATTTGGACAATTTTGCCACAGTGAGCCACGGAAGTTTGCAAACTGGCCCATGAAATTTGGCCAAATTTTCCACGGAAAACTGTTGCCCTACAGATCAGGCCAGACCCCCAAAGCAGTTTTGTAATTGTTACAGCAGAATGTTTTGTAGACCAGATGCACTGCCAACCCAATCAACAGCATAAAAACACTAAAAAATAAAAAACCATAAATCCTGACAAAGACTATTTACACAACAAATATTAACAACGTGAGTGACAGCAGCAATAGTGCAGCATGACACTGTCACCAAATACTTCACAAAACAACGTCATCAATATTTATCTTTTTTTCTCTGACAATGCAACACCAAAAAAAAACCACTCAAACTAAATCCTTCCCAACATCTCGTACCTTCTTGAATTTGAAACTGTTTATCTTCACCAGTAAAATTATTCATCTTTTCCACTGAAACTATTTCAGTTTTCAACTGTTAACGTTTACATTTTTGTGGCTTCATTTTCAACTTCTTTTAAATGAGCAAAGACACATGTCCACCGTGTCACAACACTCAACACACCACCATCATGACAGCAGTTGTCATCAAATTGTCTAAAATATCGACTATCAAATTCACCAGTCACTCTAACAAATGCTGCTGGGAGCAAAAGAGATTACGTAAACAACGAAGAACCGCTGTCTTACTAAGTTTACGGCCCATGGACCAAGATCAAGAAACCGTCCGAGTAATTCAAGTGCTCTTTGTCTATGAACCTGGCTCAGTAATACCTGAACACATGCAAATAAGCAATCAGAGCTCAGTTTATTTTTCATCCAAAACATAACTTCAGTAATAAAAAAAAATACTGGCAGGATAATCAAAAAAAAGCTGGCACATCAATAAAAAGTTTTGAAGTCAAAGTATACATACTGGCAGTTTAGTAAAAGGAACCAATAACAAACAAAAGGAAAAATGTGAAACTTGTTATTATGCACATAAAGAACGAATTAAAGCATAATAATATGCTAAAATATATAAAAAAAAAAACAATGACAACGCTATCAAATCAGCTCAACATATAAGCACAAAATACTTGAATCATGTTCGAGAAAACACAATGCACTATTTATCAAAAACAGAAGAAACTAGAAATTTGGGGCAAAGCCCAACGTGAATCCGGCCGGCGCCCTAAGTCCGATTGGGGGGAAATTAGGGGGCGGGTAAAATTTCCCTGGCATCAGTCACGTGGCCCGAACTCAAATGCATTGGCATACGCCGAATGCGCATTGTCGACTTAGGGTAGGTCAATATGAGCACTTATAACTTTGTTCGTAGTGGACGGAATTTCAAAAAATTTTTTGTTCAACGCAGAAAAGATCGTTCTCGTCAACGCCGTTTAGATTTTGTCGCTATCATCATCGGCTCCAGAGATATTTGCGTTCAAACTCAAAAGTTGTCGTAAAACGTACTAAATTTTGTACATTTTTTGCCCTCCCAAATTTTAAGGGGGGGGCGGTGCCCCCAAAATTTGTACTTGCGTTAACACCCCAACCTAAAGCCACGTCAAGTGCCAAAGTCTCGTTGGGCTACACCCCCTAACTCCAAAGTTATAAGCGCTCATTTATTCCATTTTAAGCCAATTTTTGACCCCCCCTTTGAAAAAGTTGTAAGGGGGGCCCCCGTCCCCGGTGGGAGGTGCGCTAGTAAGACTCGGTGATTCTCTAGCGTGTGTAAAAATTTGGGGGTGCAGCACCCATAGGGGCCGAAATATGGTCTTCCGAAAAATGCGCTTTCGGTGGGTACAATTCCACATCTAGATCTCCAAGGTTACTGGATCAAACTTCACCGGACTTGTTTCACCTAACGCGGGAGGAATCACGGTAGAAAACATATTTATCGGATTTTGAATATCTTCATCCGTTTCGGAGATATTCGCCGCCGAACTTCGAAGTCGTCCGAAATCGGGCTAAAATTTGCATGTTTTTGGCCCCTGAAATTTTTTTGGGGTATGCCCCCAAAATTTTGGACCGGCATTATAAAATTCGGCCTAGTACTGACCATCGTGCAAAATTTCAAGCCGGTCGGCCCACGCATTTCTGAGATCTCGCGCTCGGAAAAAAAAATAAATAAAACATCTGGGCTAAAACTTAAGTCCGCTCCGCAAGCTATCGCTTCCGGGTGGACTAATGAAATAAACAAAATATATAATGTTATTTCACCTCACTTTAAGCACCTAAAGACAGCAAATACTGTCAACAAATGTAACAGCAGTTCCACTGAACACATCTAATCAAAAATCAGTGCAGAGTGCACAGAAACGAGTCAAAAAACAAGCTGTTACCTGTAGAACAATTGGAAGCTGTTCGGGTGGGCTGCGTTTCTCGCTGCCGTACGACAACCAAACCTGAAACGCAGTCAGCTGCTCAGCAAAAAATGGACTGTGTTCAAACGCCGCATTGTCCTCAATAACTCTGGGCAGTTGAGCAAGACAATGGTCCAGCGCAAGATCCCAAGCTTGCCTGTCAAAAACACAGCACATCAGTACACTCAACATGGTGTTTCATAAAAAGGCATCCTTTATCGTTCTTTCATAATTCACTCAAATGATGATCAAGTAACACAAAATTTTCAACAGTTGTAGCTGAAGAAATACTAAATTCAGAATGTATCAACAAATGTGGCTGCTAATTAAATATTCTTTGCTAGTCGTGATGTAACGCTGACATCATAATGTGCCATGAGTACAAACTTGCTTGTTGCAACCAATGCTAAAAGTTGCTGAATAGCTGTCCTTCATCAATGGTGAACTTCATCTGGTTCACTGATGACAAACTGTTGAAGTTTTACCATGGCAGTCACACAAATGATTAAAACGATCACTTTCACACATTTGTGAGGATATCTTGACTTTTACACCTTCCAGCAAGACAGTGCACCAGCACACATCTCTTGCAAGATGGTTGAGTTTTTGGATTGCAACACGCCTGATTTCATGCCCCCATATTGCTTAGTACTGATAAGATGAACATTTTTCATCAGTGAACCGGATAAAGTTCATCAAAGCACAGTAGCAAGTTAGCAACTGACAGCACCAGTTGAGACAAGCAAGCTTGTACTCACAACACAACATGACGCCAGCATTACATCACGACTAGCATAAAATATTTAACCAACAGTCACATTTTGTTACAACATTTTAAATTTTAAATTAGTATTTCTTAAGCTATAGCTGGTAAAAATTTCATGCAAACTGATCACAATTCAACTGAATTTTAAAGAAACAAAAAGGGTGCCTTTTTAATGAAACACCCTGCATATAACCTATATCCACTCCCTCTTCGTGTATCATACATAATGACATAGATCACATGATGTCATATAGCAAAAGGTACTTCAGGACTTTGCAGCATATACGCCTATAAGCATTTAAGCTCATGTAGTCTATCTACATTACACTATATTGTGTATGTGCTTGCATTTTGACAAATCATGCTAATAAATAAATATAAATGAATTAATAAGCTACACAATTCAAACATAATTTTGCCACACTTACCATCACAGTATCACTTTACATTCAAAAATTCAAATAAGAATCAACTACTAGTTAGCCATGCAATTTAAATTAATGAATAATATTATGTTAAAATTAGACTTGGTTCTCTATGCTATAACTGCAGAATGTCATTCATCATATAAAGCCACTGCAAAAAAATAATTTCCATAATGAGTACAAGACTAGCAAAAAAAGCACCAACCACATGGGATGCTGAAAGGTTGGCGGCAGCTTCGGGCTGGAGACTGGGGTGCAGTTGTATGAACGCATGATCCGCTCGGCAAGCAGGAAGTTACGGAACAGACTGGCGACCAGGAGATCTTGGCGGAACAACTTCTGGAAAAGATCTACAACCACAGCGACTGCAATGCATCAGTCAAGCTAATGACAACAGATCAGCTTCAATAGTGATATACAATCTGACCTCATTCATGATTACAATAATTTCCCATCAAGTAATCAATCGCTAAGAATCATTAACAATTAATAAAAATTTTAACACTGACATTTTTGGTTTTAAGTTATATTACTAAGAATGGATCACTGTAGATAAAATGATAAAAATCTGATAAGCAATGACCACCTTCCGGACACCATGACTGCATAAAACAAACACTTACGATAATAACTGATGATAATACTTATTGTTATCTACGTGTATGCATAGCTGTTAGCTGAATAACTTATAAAGTTGACAAAACATGCATTTTTTGGCTCAAGAACCACTATTAATTCTAATGTTGGTGGTGTAGAATAGTGGTTAGAACGTCGGTCCTGGCCGGCGAACTTTCCCTATCCTGCACTAGACTGATGGATGGCTGTTTGACCACTTTGTGGGTAAAGCATACACTATCAATCAACCAACAAGGCCAACTCAGCCTGCCATCCCTCCAGGGTCGGTTAAATGAGTAGTAACCCATTATATGGGTTATGGAAGGTGAGGACCTTGGTACAGCTGACTGGGGCTGCCTGGCCTGGCCGCTGCGCTAGCCTGTGTCTGCAGGCTGCACGCGACAGCTGGGCGGCCGGTGGCTCTGGTCAGTGACGAAAGTGCACTATAGGCATGTATATAACTTGGAAGAAAACCAGACAACTATAATAAACCAGATAATCTTCCTGACGTCATGGGAACACTATTGAAAACGGAAAGCAAAAGGTTCATAATACAGAGAAAAATGTGCGACATCTCTTTGCTGCAGCATCAAAGCAATGGGATGATTCCGACAGACCTCTGGAGAGAACATTCCAAGCAATCGTATCGGTGATTGCAGTGAAAATCCAGTTCATTTCACCAAGCATTGTGCGGCGGTCATTTAACAAGCCTTGTACCCTGACCAACACATACACTATGCAGTGAGTGAGTGAATAGTTTCTTAATGGCACATCAGCACAAAATAGGCCATTCGGAGCCATACGTGGTTAAAATTAGTTAAAAGCAGTTAATATATGTATTAAAAGCAAAGTTAAAATCCACAACGTACTGCACTTGACACAGGTTGCAGCTGAAACTGGCCACAGAATACTAATAAGCCTACCACACTGAACAGAATCATACATTCTCTTTTCTACACACCTTCAGCCTTCCATTGTGACTTGTTTGCATAACTGTGCCAGCTATAAGCACTCTTACTCACTTACGTTACACAATCATGCCTGGTTTTTGAAATGAGGGGTAAAAATTGGATTAGCCAACCCTGAGATTGGAGGGTTACCTCAAGGTTAAATCTCAGCGTAACTTTTTGCGTTCTTGCAATGAAGGGTAACCCAGGGTTAGTAACTCCAGGTTTAAACCTGGGGTAACTCGGCAATCTTTGTAAACCGGTACCTGATTGGTCAATAATGACCACAGGAATTGGCGAAATGTGGAGTTGATTTATCGCAGATTTATTGTTTAGTCAATTTTAGTGCTGCCACTTAGCGAATGACTCTGATACAAAAAAGCTATGTCCAACGTTCCAAGCAACAATTCGCTCACCATAAAATGTTTCTGCAGACATTATAGCAACCCAATTATGACGCTGCAGAAAAATGATGTTAAACGAAATAAGCGTAAAAGTAACACTTTTCTAAAATGATAATGTGAAACAAAACATTTATGTTTTATTACCAACTTAATCAGAATAATTGCTGCAACTTGAAATTTGCAATTTGCTGTTAATATAAACAGGCAACGAAATAGATTAACAAATGGTCAACTAAGTGGTTGAAGTGACCCATTTTGCCTGTCTCAAGTTTATCCCTGGTCGCTAAAATGCAGTTTATGTTTAACCCATGCGAAACCCTCAAAGCAAGAGTTAAACCTGGTTTAGCCCTCGTTTCAAAAACCAGGCATCAGAACGATAACCTGTCACCAGTGCTTGTTATGATAAGCAGCATAACTGATACACATACAGGCACATGCACCCTAACTTGTACAAACACAGACATACGTACTTGTCAACGACATCGACTGTTATTGACGGAACAAGACGAGATGCGTTCTGCAGAACAAACCTGCAAACCAATCACCCAATCAATCAATGAGTTCACCTAGCAGATCTACTTTAAGAAAAGACAGCAACTGAAAAATAGACTGCCAAATAGTTTTGCTGTTAAACAGTTCAGCAGTTAAACAAGTTGATGAAAGCAAAAATTCTCAGCAATTAGTGAGATGCAAAGCAAATCTACCCAGCAAGCTTAAAGCTTCAACGAATGTCTGTCACATGTCCAAACATAACAGCCAAACCAGACATCACAAGATTGCATTTTACACTGATAAAATATCTTCTATAGATGTAATTCTGTACGCTTGTCAGTGACAAACTATGACTACTGTAACAACCATCTTAATCAAGTTATTACAATTACAAAAACATACTAAACTATAAATACGCTGATGACAAATAAAATAAAACCATACTAAATTAGCGGCAGCGAAAATATGACATGTTAAAAATTAGAGCTGTTGAATTAACACATTAACTTAACGCATTAATAAATTAACAAGCATTAAAAAAAATTAACGCACAAAAGTAAATTTACTAAATTCTGTAAAGCAGGAGTTCCAATATTCCATTAAACTGCAGTTATTCGACGATTAAATATACAAAAAGGTAATTAAAAATGTTTTGTTGCCATTCCATCAGTACTGTCACAATCTTGCAACACAGGGATGACTTTGTGGACTTCATTCCAGTCACCCTCTCGATGTGGTGCACCTAAAATGTTAGCAATATTAGGGCGCGTTGCACCAACGTCGTTCATGATCTCGGTTCAGCTGAACCCAGATCAAAAGTTGAACCAAGATCACGCTGAATTACATTGCACCAAGTTGAACTCGGATCAGCTGATCCCGTTCAGTTGAATGGCCGTGGTTATACCGTGGACGTCACTAATTGTTCAACCATGCTCAGCCTACGGGCCAACTACAGTGACGTCACAGTTACACGCAATGCTTATGAAACAGTCCAGTACAGATTGGCCGTAATTTGTTCAAATTTTAAGTTTTCTTGAAGTTACTACACAATTTTCGCATCAGCGTTGCATTGATAAAGTTCCAAAGATACGCATTTTGTGTTCCAATAGATATTTGTTAATTATTCTATGTCCGTTGTCAAGATATAACATTTACTGCAGCTACAGCATAGCAACGACGCATCGGCACTGTAGAATGCTGTTTGTTTAGCCATTAATTAATTTATCCAGCAAAAAGATCACAGAAAACATATATAGCACAAATGTAACATATCTAGATCACAAGTATAATTGAATTTAAAGCCTTATAAATCGATACAAATGAGTTTTTGTTGCTGTGGTTAGGGTTCGATTGTTTGGTTAATGTAGCAACAAGACATCGAAAGCAAAAATGTGATTTATTCATCTGTTGTTAATTTATTGAGCACAAAAAAACGTAAGACAAACATAGCAGAAATCTAAAATATTAAGATCATCAGTATAATTGCATTAAAAGTCTTATAATTCGATACAAGAAAGTTTTTTGGACAGGATAAGATGCGAATTGAACAATTCTTTGCAGCAATAGTATCCCGGAGAATATTTATTGCCTAGTGCGCATGCGTAATCATGAGTTAAACCGAGATCAAAATTTGATCAGTGGTCAGATGGCAGTTCAGAATTGAATGGAGATCAATGCTTAAACCGCTTTGGTGCAACGCAATTTGTGGCTGAACTAGGTTCAAATTCAGATTTGACCCTGGTTCAAAGTTGAACGACGTTGGTGCAATGTGCCCTTAATGATGCATTATTAACGCATTAATGCATGCTTTAAAAAAATTAATGCTTCAACAGCTCTATTAAAAATACAAACCATCTGAGAGCAACTTTGATGGGCGTAGTAAGACACGAGGTAAAGATATCGGCCGGTAGTTCAGGATTCATTGGAAGCAGCTCTCCCACCTCGCAAGCAGCGAGCTGAATACAATCACTTGATGAGCCGAGAGTACTGGAGTTGACTGACGTGTCGTCAACACCACCGTTACATACACGTGAGCTTTCACTGGCACTCTTTCACACACACATGCACAGTCACCTCGATCATGATGCAAACAGCTTCATGCTGTCACATGGCTCCAAAGACAACAACTAGAAGAATTTGGACAGCACAAACAAACAGCAAGATAACATCACAGTGCTATCATCTAGCCAATTATACCAAAAATGCACCACTTAAGTGACAAATAAAGGCAACAAAGAATAAAGTCATCAGTTTTCAACCAGTCTGCTTTTCGAACCACAAATCACTGTACATAAGTTCAGAATTACACAGGAGGCATTATACATTTTCTGATTGACTAATTTATCAAAATCCGTTCATAATTTTTGTGTAATCTGCTAGATAAAAGAACACACAGATAAAAAGAGGTAAACACATAATTCTTTCTTTTCCATGATACAGCTGAGTCCCCACCGTGGTTGGCCACCTTGACATGGTGGTGGGCTTAATGCTCCAATGACCTGAAAGATTTCTAAAATCCACAGCATAGGAGCCAACAAAGTGCTAACTAGGAATTGTTACAGCAGATGCACTACACATTACCAGTGCTGATGAAAAGGTTAACCTTCAGCTTATATGCTGATTTCAGTTTCACAGCCGTCTGCAATTTCGTAGCTGTTTATCTACAGCTTTACAGCTGTCCACGGCTTCATGGCCATTTTCCGGTAACCTTACGGTTACACTCGAGGATGTGCAGTAGGCTGAACTGATACGGCCACAGTGCTGAACAGGTGTAACAGCCTGCACACCCCAGAGGTAAGGTAAGGTAAGATGAGGATACTGCTGTGTGATCATTGGTCAATTAGTGCATTACCACACATTTTGCATATAAGCAATTGTATAACGTATATTCACCGCATCCTGTTGGTCACGTAAAGTATTCTTGCGAATGTAGTCAACAATACAGCCAGCATTTGAGCAGTCGAATACATAGATAGACGGGCTTCCCATCCAAACGTGTAGTTCACAGACTGCAAGAGGAATATACTGCGTGAAATGCTGCAGAGCAAATACACGAAAAAAAAACACAACACTACAATCAACTTTCAACCAGAGCTTGAATTCATGAGCGAGAAAGCGAGTGAGTAGTTTCAACACAAAATAGACCACTTCAGGGTTCTTCTTCTTCTAACATTTACCAACTTAAGGACTGTTAAACATGTTTCCGAGACAAATGTAGAATGATTTGGAGACCTTTCCCCATACACTGCAAGTCCACAAGCGTAGGTAATACCACATAATTGCTATACAGCATATGTATACAGCTAATGTCCAAATACCACAGAATCATGGTAGTCACTGGTAGATACAGACCTTCAGTTATAATATTTTCTTATAGTAATAGCCCATTTAATAAAAACTCTCCAAACCTATAACCATCAAACAAAAAGTAAGTTTTCAACTTCCAAGTTCCAATTTAACAATCTGCGCAATGCAAGACTTTTAAAAATTTCCAAAATCCTACTACTAAATTTAGACATTTTTCAAAGACTTTTAAGTAGTTTCAAGCATCATTGTCATTTTTAAAGACTTTTAAGGGCTTTAAATTTAATAATGTCAAATTTAACCACTTTTTAACAGCTGAAACGAGATTATCTACGGATACGGTTTCAGAGTTTACAACCACTACTGAAAGGACTGACCTTATTAAAAACCCATATTTCACCATTCGCAGTAGGCCGAGGTACTCCGTGGCCGTTATAGTGAAAGAGAACGCGTTCATCCTTGGCGTTACGTCGCAGACTGCTGCAGAGCTTGCGGACATCATCAACAGTGGGATCGAGACTGAGCTTGTAGCGAGCTCGCGGCTGCCAGCGCTCATACTGGTGCTGCAGGTTGGCACCGACAATCTCAACCGCCTTCTGGTTGTTGGCAGCAAACGGATCGACGTACATCAGCGGATCTAACAACAACATCAGATACAATGTTGTGTTGCTGGTTGTGTGCGCTTCCGCGTGAGACACACATACGTTTTCGTCATTTATATTTCGCTCATTTCTGACGTTTCTGTGCGGAATACTTTCAAACGCCAGCTGAAGACATACATTTTTACGAAATATTGATGACAAAATGTATTCAGCGCATTAGAGATCTTTTTGAGTATGCGCTATATAAATTTACACTTCACTTTACTTTACTATCAGTAACAAAAGAATGAAACACCTAGGACATACCCAATATACCTAGTGGGCTTTATTGGGAAAACCACCCAAAAATAAACCAAAACTCACCCCAGAAACCCACTCCTAACTTAATGCAATTTTAGTTTCTTGTTCCAGTAATACCGAAATTTTTCATTATGGTTCAGCTTTTAAACCTTTAGACCCATGAATTTGCTAATTCATGGATATTTACTAGAGCTGTTGACCAGACAGTATTCAGCAGTGCCCATTCTAGTAACTAAAAACTCATCCTGCTCTGTATCTTTTGGCTCATAAATTCAAAGATCAACAAGGAAAGTTACAAATCTCTATTTCCCGGCAGCATAGAGTCTATATAAATGCACTCTCAAGCCAGTTCATAAGCTTGCAGCAATCTTGTGACTTACATCATTGAATTCTGATCTGTAGTACAATTTGCAGTCACAATACCAGTCTTCTTGCAGTGTCCAGTGGCAATATCAACTCATAATCAGATGAGCAGACGTGTAATTGTGATGTGAAGAACTTACCAACCCAGCACTCCAGACGAGCGCATGGATTAATCTTCACAACATCTGGTGGGTCAACACCAACATTTAGACACAGCACTAGAGCCACACTCACTGTTTTCATCTGCACAGTTACACAACAGCACAACAAGCTGTACAAATGACACAGTTTATACACTTATTAATACTGACAAATATAACTAGATAACAAAACGATGCTGCAAAACTCTTCTCAAATACACTAAGGAATTAATTAGTCAATGAACATGGAATGCCAACCAATCGATCCGAGACTTTTTCACTGATCAGTAGACTGCATGTGTATTGTGGGTAAATTACTGTTTAATGTACATGTGAGCAACTAGCTGCAACTGCGTAGCACAATCAGTTATTGAAGAAACAGTAACAGTGCTATTATCATGATATTCAAAAATATGCTTTTCAGTTTTGTAATCACTCAGTGTGACATCTGTGCTAGCAGTGCAAACTGATGAACTACAGTACAGTTGCACTTTACATCAGCAAATGGCTTCAAATATATTCAGCTGCAACCAGCAACATAAAAGTATCTAACGCCAAGGTTGGCAGATGAATAAACTAAAATGAAGTCGTCATCAACGCAGATGACTGTCAGCTATGGTAATTGGTTAGTGTTAGCCCTAACCCTCATCTTAACAGCTGTATATGTATTTGTATATAGCTTATAAATTTAGTAGCCTAACCTGCAAGTTTATCCTATCACATTGTCACCAATGAAGCACTCATACCCTTTCTTTCATGCGCCAAGGCTGTGCTGCAGTCTGGAATGCTGCTATTTTCTCCGTATGTCGGCTGTCAGTAAACGCTCTAGGCAGCTGCCAGTAGTAGACCAGCTCGGTGTCATCGTCTCTGGGGTCGTCATCATCTGTCTCCTTGCCTGCAGGTGATGTCGCGCCAGTTTTTGGTATGTTTGACAACATTTATGCTACTTTAGATCACACTGCATGCAACAGAACAGCAAAATAAACATCGATAATTAACACATATCTACTTAACGTCGTGCAGAGAAGTTATTTACTAACTTTAAACAAAAAGTCAAACACAAATAAACAACAAACCACAATTCCGGTTAAATATTCTACCGTCAACAATTGAACCACCTGCACTTGTAGTAAGTAACAAAGTTAAAGTCGCAACTGCGTCTGTCGAAACCGACATACAGAATGTTAATTGTTGACTTGTTGCAGCCCTCCTTTTCCTTTTTTCTTCCTTATCCAAATGCAGTGTGGACCATCTGCCAGCAATATATTTCCACTAAAAATTACCCGACAACTTACAAACGAATAGAAAACGCAATTGATTAGTGCAAAAGCACCACAGCATGCTAACACATTCACAACTTCACGTGCTAGTTCATGGTCGAACCCATCGATCCACGGTTGAAGGTCTCTATCTTACAAAAAGCCCAGCTGTCGCTAGAGTGGGTCGACCGCTTACCGCTATTCTGAAGACCAGCGGTCGATTTCCGATGGCAGAAAAAAGCAATTTCTTAGAGTGACTGACTGACTGCAGCCCAATGGTGACGCTGCTATATCAAACTCTACAATCAATGCCAGGATACGATACAATAATTAGACGCACATGGATGATGGCTGCAGGCAGAAACTTTGCATTTAAAATTGCGGCCAAACCACTACAGATATAGACATATAATTACTATTGGCCATAGATGTAAAAAAGTTTCTGAAAAAATATAAACAAGAAGTCCAGCCGTCGCTAAGATAGCCGACCGTACTGGTTGTGAGTGACCTTCAAGGTCATCCAAGGGCGATGATTTTCATGTCATTTGAAAGTTAATATTTCACTTCAAGAGCAGCGCATGCATGAAACTGTGTCATTTCTGAGAAATCGCTTTTTATTCGTGATTGGAAGTCGGACGCTGGGCTTTGGGTGTAGGCGTTACAGTCGGCTTTACTTAGCGACAGCTAGGCTTTCTGTACACTTTTTTCACACAGGCCTATGCAACTTCATCTTTCCGGTCATGAGAATTGCAGTTCATGAATACGTTTCAATGAGTTTACCTGTCAAGGGCCTAAACAGACTGTAATATCCTCAGGGATGACACAATTAAACTTGCTGCTGTCTCTTATTTTTTTAGTAGAAGCTATGCCCTAATTTAAAAAGTGGACTGTAAACATGGACATTAAAACTTGCTTTTTAAGGCTTCATTTCTAAACAGATGTTTGTTTTCATTTAATTTAGTATGTGTAGGCAATTTTAGTTTGGTTTATTTCCTGACTGTTACATGTCATTTTACCACAATGTAAATTTCATAGTTTCTAGACTTCATTTATCAACAGACACATGTTAAATTGAGTGTAGTGTAGTGTAGTTGAGTTTATGTTCTGTGGTTGTTTTTATTGGTGTATTTCCTGCAGTGTTATAATTTCGTATTTGCTCACAGCAGTGTTTGATGCACGTTTGGTGCGTCTCATTAAATCAGTCATTCATTCATTCATTCATTCATTCATTCATTTGATGCTCCGTGGGCTTTCCAGCTAATACGATACTGTATATTTCTTTCTCTAAATTTCGCGCTGTAAATCATCATAAACCCCGAGGACCTAATAAGTATACAATGACAAATGAAAGCCTCTGGTTTACTTTTCTTCAAAATGCACGTTGCAGATTCAGTAACAGATTCTTCCACCGAAGTTTCATTTTTGAGCTAACGTAGGCCTATCGACACACACAAACCAAATAAGCTCAAACACGTGGTCGTGTGACTTTTACAGATAAGAAGGTTTTGCTATTTTCAGAGATGGCGGAAGGGCCCTCCGTACCCTCCGGTCGGAGGGGCCTCACATATGCTCAGGGACCTCATGCTACGTAACAAAAAAATTCTAGTTTTTTTTACATATACTCAAAATATAAAATAAGTAAACACGAGAAAAGTTTACCCAAATGGACAAGTTTATTACTTTTTATTAATGTACAGTAATCTGTGACGTACTGCGGCCTATTAAACTTTATTTTTTGCAGAAACAACACAAACTGTATCTGACTTTTTGCATTTCCAAATTTTAGAAAATGGGCAAATTTGCGGCTTTCAGTGAACGTCCAAAAGCCCAAATTGTGTCGGCCCCCTGACCTGGGGCTTTGCCCCTAAACCCCGCTAAGGGCTCCGCTCCCAGATCCCCGTTATAGGGGTCTCACAGTTGGATTTTGGAGGGAGCCTCCAACTCTCTATCGCCGGCACTGGCTATTTTGAAAACTACACGCAACAGACATATTTCCATTCGCATTATTACAAAGTACGCGGTAATTGGAGAAACGCAACTGAATATTTATGTCAGGAGTATTCCTAAATATCAGCGATCACGGTCCGAGTAAATAGGCTAATTAATAGCCCTAAAAATTTGAACAAAACGCGTGCTCGTCAAAATGAGCAATCTAATCACAAGCAGCATGAGCTTATCTACGCTGTTAACAAATGATGTTAAAAATCTGAAAACTGTTTCATAAAATTCCATCTTATGCAGAAAATATGTTAGACCCAAAAAATTTCAATATTTAAAAACCAAAATTTAAATTCTCGGTTATAAGCAGAGTCCTACATAACAAAAATATTGGCGAGTCAGTAACGGCATTGGTTGCAGTTTCTGTAGAGCAGTACAAATTGTGGTATAAGCTATAGTTTATATAGCGTTAAGGCGTAAAAATTTTCGTGCTTCCAATTGCCGCCGGCAAAAAATAGGGACGGGGACTGGCGGAAATTTTTTATTATTTATTTTTACATCACGACGTGTCATGTGAACGCCATCCGTGGCAGCTAGACGTTCGTTGAACGTCTCCGTTATTTTAATGTTTTTATCTGGTTTTTACAAGTTTTATGCCTGCTGACTCGTCATGTTGCGCTCTATACGCCTGTCGTCGTCGTTTTTGGAAGTTTACGAACGCTTTTCTGCTCTCTGCTGCTAAAAATTCGTGTTTTATCTGAATTAAATCACGCTACTATGCTCGGTGAAGCGTGACGACGGCCGATCGATTTACGCCTACACCCTGTGTATGACAAAGAGGCTCTTGCAGCTCTACGTACCGACCAGCCCCCCAGCGCGTCGGTTTGTGCACGGCTGCGGTGTCTAGGAATCTCGGTCACCCCTCGACTGCGTACTGTGATGTAGATGCATTTCGAGCCGCGCTGATGGCGACACCGCTTTGTGACCCTGATCAGTGGGCTGGACGCAATGTTGATGATCTAGTGCAACTATATGACACCGGGCTTGCTATGGGCCGTGTTGCCTGAAATAAACCTGTGATGATACTTTTGCGCCGGTCAGAAAGGTCACCCGCAGGCCGCGGCAGTCAGATCCGTGGTTTCGACGCCGAATGTCGCTCAGCCAAGCGACTGACAAGACGACTCGAGCGAGCCGCCGCTGCCGCTGGACGTCGACAGGACAACGCCGCGGCTGCTACCGCTGCTACTGAAGAGTGGCGTACTCAACGTCGTGTCTACCGAGACCTCCGCCGACACAAGCGAAACGCTTTCTGGCAGTCGACCGTCGACGCAGATAGGTCAAACCCACGGCGTCTGTGGCAATCCATCAACACATACCTCTCATAGGGCCTACCTGTCTGATCGCTTTCAGTACGTCAGAGTCAGGTCCGATCTATCGCCGGCGACATTGATAAGATATGGTGTACCACAGGGATCTGTTTTAGGCCCAACATTATTCCTGCTGTACACAGCCGATCTTGTCAAGCTGGTCCAGTCCTATGGTCTTTCTGTGCATCAGTATGCTGATGACATTCTGATATAGGGGCCTACGGCTTCAGTTCACCGTCATCAGTCGACCAGCTGCAGATGCGCATGTCGGCCTGTGTTGACGCCGTTGCCAACTGGATGTCATCAAATCGACTGCAGCTTAATGCCATCAAAATAGAGTTTCTATGGCGCACATCAGCTCGGCGACAGAGTCAACTTCCTACTTTACCATTCCGAGTGCGCAACGATCACGTGACACCATCTACATCTGTTCGAGACTCCAGTCGGTTATGAATGCTGCGGCTAGACTAGTGTTCCAGTCCAGTCGATACGACCACATCACACCGCTGCTTCATCGTCTTCATTGGCTGCGTGCGCTAGAGCGAATAGCATACAAACTGGCCGTACTTGTCTACCAATGTCTCCACGGACTTGCGCCGGCCTACCTGGCTGACACTTTACAGCCAGTCGCCGGACTACCTGGTCGACAACGCCTGCGCTCGTCGTCGACTTCGGCACTGGCTGTACCACTGACACGGTTTTCCACGATCGCTGCAACAAAAATCTAGAACAATCTGCCGTCAGAAGTGACGTTTTCGGACTGCCTGCAAACATTTAAAACTAAACTAAAACTCACTTATTTTCTTCATCTTTCTTCCAGTTGACTGTAAAGTGACTGCAGTGCCATTGGCATTTTTCACTTTAAATCTATTGTGCTGTATTGTATTGTATTCTATGTAATATTACCCAACAACTCATAAAAAACAAACTGACACACTAAATAGTACTTACGAGAACTTAAGCAAAGCTATTGCAACATTTTAAGCTAGATGTAAACAGTATTTGTCAGTAAAATTTTAAAAACATACTGAAAAATGCGCCAATATTTTTGAAGGTCCAATAACAATTTTAAGGACGCAGGTTTTTCTAAGAACGGTCGGCAACCGGAAGCACACAAATTTTTAAGCCTAATGCAAAGCATAAAATACAACATTATAACGACGCGTTTATAGCACACAGCGAATATTTTGTTAGATTTTCTGTTTAGTCGTCGTTAATGTCGACGTCTCCTTCGATGCAGAATAGCAGTTGGCTCTCCTGATTCGTCACGTTTGCCGCGATTTTGAAGCTGCCCTGCAACAGCAGATCGTGCTTTGAATTGAACAGTGCATACTCTGTTCATTAAAAAATAAATAAATAAATGGCAAGGAAGCTGTGCAATAAATGGGCCTATTTTATCGACAGCTCTTACGAAAATTTGTAGTACATTTGTGAGTTCTCTAAATCTGTTTTCATGTAAGATGCAACTGCTTTACCGTACTAGCCTATGCAAGTTAGTTCGCCGAAGAAACGGGGAAAAGAATAGAAAAAAAATTTGTGTAAAATAACTACAATTCTATTCAATTTTCCCTACTTTTCAGTACTATGTATTTTTCGACTGTGGACCGGGGATTACATACTATTTGCAAACGATCAGTTTCATCAGTCAAAAAGGCACGACTAGTGCTTACATTAAAACGCATAAACAGCACACAGAACGTAATAACGGAAACACCAGAGTTAGGTCAAGTTTTGTATAGCCTATGTTATAAGAGAACGTATTAACTATAACATACCGAAGGCAAGGGCAATGTTGGCGGAACGGTGTACGTGAACTGAGGATAGCTGATGCTAACTGTATGTATTGCACAAGCACAAAATCTAAATTAAGATCATTTAGGCCTAGAAATTAGCCATGGCATTAATTATAATTAGCCATGGCATTAATTATTATCACGTCATTATTGCGTAATAAAACGGTCTACAGTATAAAACACTTTATTGTACTAAACCATTACAGATGTGTACGTATACTTTATAAAACACTTAGATCGATATGATACTAAGAACACGGCAAGTGTAAAAACGATATTAACAAGTTAATAGCATTAACAGGTCAACTTGTTAATAAATATTGATCAAAAATCGACGAAAACACAAGAGAACGTACATCCTTGGGAGACGGGGCACTGGAATCGCAGAATGAACTTCTTGATGATCTTCTGTCCGTATGCGCACTGCATGTCCCGACAGTTGTGGTAGATGGGACCAGGAATGCCCTTGAGCCAGGCAGTGACACAGATGACGCCGTGATTAAACGCTCCCACTGCACGCATGACAATCGCCAGCGATACACGCCGTCAGTCATCGACGATACTCAAATTTGTTTTCAAACACGTAATCACACGATTGTCTTTGATCGTTGTTACCTATTTTAGCGCGGTCTCAACTGTCCCAAATCCCTTGCTTTCAACCACTAAAATGGAATAAATGTTAACTCATCGTACTATTTTATGCGAAACTGCAAATTGTAATCTCTGAAGCTAAAATGTGCATTATAAAAGGATTCCGACCACGTGAAGACTCGTCTTGAAACAGCTCAAAAGATGATAGTGGTCCTCATCTATTTGCTAACAACAAATTACCGCTACATGTTTCAAAACATTTTACAGAATTCAAGATCTCAGTTAATGATTCGGCCGATAATGCCATTATGTCCAATGATGTTGTGAAATTCGTAATCAACAAAATTAAAGGCCAAAAAGCTCAGGAAAATAACACATATTTCGGGCAATCATAGGGTGACTGTGATCCTTGGACATATCTAACGACTGGGCAAGCGTTAACATGTACCATGGAATTAAACTGGGCCTACTCTACACAATTTGTTACGCCGTCAAAAATAGTAAATATGAAATATCGATTAGCCTATAAAAAATGCTTACGGAAATTGATGCTGAAATCGACCTTCAGTTGGACTCCGGGACGCAAGACTCGCGGCGTCCACTCCAACTTAAACTTAGACTCCGGCGGTCCTACAGAAGCACACGTTCATTGCAGAACGCACTGTCATAGGCCGCATTAGACGCTTAGTCTGTGGGTCCGTCTGTCTGTCCGTTTGTCCCGTACCGGCTCCTCAGTCGAAAAAAGCGTAGAATATAGAAATTGGTGTAAAAAGTTTCCCGGTGAAAATGTAACCAATGTGTCTATAATTTTTGAGTTTGAAAGGTCAAAGGTCAAGATCACCGACGTCAAAAACCTCAGAAAAATAATACGTATCTCGACCAATCTTAGCGTGCAGCGCTTGAGGCTCTCGACAGCTGGACAGTGACGGACGGTTGCATATCATGTCGGTACTCGGCGCCTACACGTTTGGCAACATTTTATGCAACGAATTAACGACCTTTATAACAATTCACTATTAAATATTGAAAGCACCCAACACCGAAAAACGTGATTTCTTTGTCATATTTCTGCAACTTATTCGATTGGGCGGGTACTGCTCGCCGTGCTCGGTGCTCATAGTCACCTCTTAGAAATAAAATGTAGCACACAAATGTTATTTGCAATGGAAACAGAGACTCGTGAACACTGTTTTACGCTTTCCCGCTTCGTGCGTGACTCTCGTGCACCAATCTGTTACACCAAATTGTATTTCTCTTCAATTCTGTACGTTTCAATGTTGTATAGAACATTGCGGTCAAGGCGCACGTATATACAGGGTGGGCCAAGAAATGGCACCATTTTTTGTACATCTTATAATTTCATGAAATATTAACCTATTTCCAAATTTTTTCATCATCAGAATCAGGAGACAATTTGTAATAAAACTATCACTATAGATCTCACCACTTCTCAAGTGTGTCGCTACACTACCTTGTGAAATATCAGACGACGCACTCAAGCCGGCGACGCCACTGACCAGTTGCGTGATCAAGGTTGATCGAGCCTTCCATGTGGCCCTCAAACAGCCCGGACTTAAATCCAGTCAGTTATGCGGTTTGAAATGTTCTTCAACAGATGGCCTATCAATTTTGACAATTCACGACAGTCAACCAGCTGAAACAGGCGATCGTCGCTGAGTGGAGCAAACTGTCGCAGCGTTTGGTTAAATGCGCCATTGGTGAGTGGCGTCGCAATCTTGGATGCGTCGTCCAGCAGCAAAACGGACACATTAAACATTTGATGTAAAAACTGTGAGACACAACTTTTTAGACAATATCTGAAACAACAAACACGTTGTTTCTGTTGTAAATTTCTTAAAATGTGTTGTTGCAGAAGTTGTCTTGTTTTTAATTGTTATTTTTAAGACACCGACATTTCAGAAGGTAGTGTAGCGACACATTTGAGATGTGGTGGGATGTATGGTAACAGTTTTATTACAAATTGTCTTCTGATTCTGACGGTGAAAGAATTTTGAAAATCAGTTAACATTTGGTGAAACTATAAAGTGTGCAAAAAATGGTGCCATTTTTTGGCCCACCCTGTATAGTGTGGGTCAAAAAAGTAAGCTATTGCACTTTGTCCATATCTTTGCTAAATATTGATTAATTTTCACAATTTTTTTACTAGTGGACTCTGTAAAAAAATTTGCTGCTCAGTGGCATGCACACCACACTTATTATGTCACTACACTACCTTGTAAAATATAAATATCCAAAAACGTACAATATCTACAGATGGACAAAAGGTCTAATAGTAAATTTTTGAAGCATTTAATTTAAATGTGAAAATATGAGTTATAGTGAGTGTCAAAAAACATTGGAGGACAAATTGAACATTTTTTTCAAATACTTTTAACTATTTTACTGTGCATTAATTTTCAATGTGCAATAATGCTGGTTGATGGCTGCAATCTTGCTCAGTTAACTGCATGAACATACAGGGCAATGTATTTCAATTGTGCGGCCCTACAAGTTGTGCACTATTTTTTGAAACATGAAAACTTACTCTGTAGCTACACCTAAAACTTTTTGACAGTTATTATAACTTATGTTTAACATTTTACTTAAATACTTTAAAAATTTACCACTTGACCTTATTACCATATGTAGATATTGTACGTTTTGGAACTTTTTGGATATTCATATTTTACAAAGTAATGTAGCAACATAATGTTGGATTTTGGGGCTATTATTAGGCGATTGCGATGATTATGTTTGGGCGTACAACCTTGTTCTTTACATAGTTACGCGTTTGATGGTGTACGTGACTGTCAGTGAAATGCCGTGTTAAAACTGATATTTTTTTTTCTTGAGTTAAAAAGTTATTTTGTCGTTTTCATTTTAATGACTATGTGTTTTCCGGAACTTTCACAACACATTATAGGTGTGATGTGCATGTCACTGAGTAGCAAATTTTTTCCAGAGTCAACTGGTGAAAAAAATTGTGAAAATTGGTCAATATTTAGCGAAGATATGGGAAAAGTACAATAGCTTACTTTTTTGACTCACCCTGTACGTACCGCAGTTGGTGATTCTGCCGGTGTTGTCATCGTTCGTGATGACGTTGTGAAACTCGTGCACTTGGCTTACTGACGAGCCACTTATCAGTGCCAAGAACAAGGACGTCAGTGCCACGATAACGACTGAAGCGCACCTGAAACGATTCATCTTCTTCCACTGCCTAGCCTATACACTGTGCGTCTACCTGCAACATGAGTTTTAAAAGATCACAGTGCACCCGAGATAGGCTGGACTGACACGATGTGACAGTATCAAGCTAAAAGCATTAATAGAGCACGAACTACAAACAAAATTAACAGACGTTAAACACATCCAGAAAAAAATCCGAATTTGTGTGACCACGTAAAATTGCAAAATTTATATCAGCACATATTTGTGCGACACAGACAGATCATTCCACAATCTTGTCCTAGGACCTGCTCATTTTGGGCAACTAACTTAGTCTAGGCCTAATCAATGTTGTCCCTACAGTTGTACTGTTTCTCTCTGAATCAAATAAACTTTCGAACACAAAATTATCGCAATCTGCTAACAAGATCAGTGTTATCGAAAGATTACGATTGCAAACAGTTCCTGGTTACGCATATAGGCCTGTTGGTTCCTGATCAATCCACCATAAACTATTGCCTGCTATCAATTGTCACTTCAACACACAACTGATCCAATACATGTAGTCTTCCGATAGCTAATAAGAATTGTCTGGTGTAATTAACTTACCGAAAAAAGTTGCAAGTAGTCTACTTAGTAATATTAACTGGTCGACGGTCAGGCGAAAAAATTTCACTGTCTATAGGAAATGAATAGCATAGCTCGGGATTTCCGTGTAAAAAGCACATAGGCCAAGGAATCTATGGGCCTGTAGCCAGCACTGTCAGCCTCCATACACGTATAGCTATTATGCTGGGGCGCTGTATAGAGGAGGCCAGTAGCGATTTGAGTGTCGACGACTGCTGGCGTAGGCCCTGTAGGCATATTTATAAAGTCATATGACCGTAGATTTATTACACATTTCGGTTTCCCCGTCACATGTTTTTACGCGCGACAGCATGTAATGCTTCGCTCGTCTTAGACATCGTCGAGGCGTCAGTCTGTCCGTCTGTCACACTCCGGTATTGTGTCAACACAACGCAAGCTAGGATCACCAAATCTTCACCGTTGACTGCAACGGATACTTTCGTTTTAGGATCCGTAAAGTTTTTTCCGAAATTCGAAAGCGGTCACCCCGATCGAGGGCGCAAAATGAGAAAGGAGTACAAAAATTGGCCATTTTGAGCCAATAAGTGACAAGTCGCCGTATCTCAGAAACATTGCGAGATAAGGCCTAGGTTACTATTAATCACTAATAGCAAGTCTTACATGCTCTTTCGATTGGCATTAAGATCAACGACCTTGAACCACCGTGAAGCCCCAAAATAAGGGTTTTTAGTGATTTTTTCGCGATTTTGGGCTGCAACACACATTTTAAGAGTAAATTGCGCCGAAATAACTTAAGATAGACCAAGACAACCTGCATATGGAATTTTTAGCATTAAACGTAGATTTTAGCAGTTTACGTCCCGACCCCTAGGTTCAAGGAGGCCTTCGCACGCGGGCGTCAGAGAAGGTACCCACACAAAAGCTCGTTATTTTACCGCTGTTGGCTCGTCTAGACTTGTTTCGTGCCATAACAATAACTGCTGACAAGCTATTAACGATTCAACATTAATGACCTTGAACGGCTTTGAACCCCCAAAATAGGGGTCTTAGTGATTTTTCTGCAATTTTCGGCTGCAGCACACACTTCAGCAGTGAATGGATGGATTTTGGGCTGCAACACACAATTTAAGAGTAAATCGCGCCGAAATAACTTAAGATAGACCAAGACAACCTGCATATGGAATTTTCAGCATTAAACGTAGATTTTAGCAGTTTACGTATCGACCCTCTAGATTCAAGGAGGCCTCTGCATGCAGGCTTCAAAGAGGGGTACCCCCATAAAAAAAATCGCTACTTTGCCGCTGTTGGCTTGTCTAGCGCTTGCAGAAAGACATAGACTAGTTGCTTACCGTAACAATAACTACTGACAAGCTTTTTACTGGTTCAACATTAATGACTTTGAACGATCTTGAACCCCGAAAATGTTTTAGTGATTTTTCTGCAATTTTTGGCTACAGCACACACTTCAACAGTAAATTGCAATTTGCAACAAAATGGATAGAGATAGACCAGGACAACCTGCGAACAGGAATTGCAACCAGGAACAGGGCTGGCGCGTTTCTCATGATTTTTGATCAAATTACTTGTTAGCTATACTTACTATTCACTGTTGCACTGTGTGAGCTGACCAGTGATTTTCAGAAAAGTGAAGTAGGCCTATATTGATCAACTGCAGACATTTAAGACTCTAGTTTCTACACCACGTTCCATAGAAACAATCACATCGATTATTTGTTGGGCATACATCATTGCTAAACTTCGATTGATTTTCGAAATTTTCTAACTGGCAGACTCAGCGGTAAATTTGCAATAACATTTGATGAAGACGTGGACAATAAAATAGTGGTTTCTTTTTTCGGACACGCTGTAAGCCTACTTTGCTAAGTGATGTACAAGGTCTCAGAAGACGCGCATCTGTGCAGTGGTAAAGAAATAACACAGTTCGCGATTGCAAAACGCATAGTAACGTCTATTTACCGCAAACATAAAATCAAAACACCAGCAAGACAGATATAACTTTGCATATCTTAAGTATCAGGCTATAGTTTATAATTTTTGTGCTACTTTTATTTTGTGCTAAATATTGTAAGGCTATGTTAGGCCTAAATAGGGGTTAGTGCCGTCCAACCGCCCTGAGTATAGCCTATACGTTATTAACTTTTTGCCTCTGTCCGGATTACTAAATAAAAATGATAACTATTATTCGCCATGCCGCTGCGCCGCTGTAGCCTAAATGTACAACCGCTGTGTTTCGCGTGCGTGCCACAAAATATAGGCCTAATATGAAACAAGCACCATATGCAGCGTTGAGCACAAAATTCACGTTTTCACGAAACAGACCCGGAAACATGGTACATGTACAAACGCGTATAGAATAATTTTCCTCGACATGGGTACGACATTTTTCAATAATCGACTGGATCATTACTGTACAACTGATCTAAGCAATATACGTTACCACAGTGGTGGCGCCAGCTTTTAGTGACAGGGATAGCAAAAGAAGATCAAACATGTCAAGGGTAAACTGTTTTCATGGGTTTTCATGGGTTTTACTTATTAAGTAAGTTTCTAGCGTTGATAAGAGTTTTTTTCTGGCAGCCCGCTTTCAGTGTATATTATTGTTATTGCGTTTGGCAAATAAATACTCTCTCTCCTTGTTGTTAATAAAACTAACATTGGACTAAGGAGAAAGCCAAGACAAAAAGTGAAAGATTACGATCGCCACGCGTCTTAGACACTACCACTGGTCCAACGGGCCGCTAACAAGGTAAAGTTATCAGCTAGTTACGTATCGAAATTTTAGGCGTACTGCATAGCTATAGCACTAGCAAAAACGAAGACCGAAACTACTTGACACACAGTGTGCTCTAGGCCTATTTACAACGAAACGAAACGTATATTCACAGAGGGTCTATCCCCTAAGTTTTTGGAGCAAGTCCCCCCTCTTAACTAAGGGTGAGGCGCCGCAAGCGCCGAAAACGAGGGGCCGTAGGCGTCGAGGAGGTGGAAAATGGGGAAGGGCTATTCTCCTCCCCAGCCGACTAGAGGGTCTGCGGAGCGTCGTAAGCTCCCCCAGCGGGGTCCGGGGCGGAGCCCGGCAAAAAATAAATTTGGTGCATTCTAAGCGTCACAGAACACTTCTGCTTGCAAAAGATCGTAAATATATCAAAAATGCAAAATTAAAATATTTAACTTTAAGCCTGATTAAAAAAAATTTTCCGTTATTTTTTCTTAGAGCATTTGTTTCAAGGTTTAGGATGTAAACGCCCCTGTAGACTATATTCAGGCATTCGATGATTTGCAGCATGCAGCGGTTCCATACGTCGACTATCAGCATAACCATAACCTGATCGTTTCAAAATCTGTCAAAATGCTTCCTAACAACGTCTGCAATCGAGCCAGCCAACTCCAAAATGAAACGTCCGTGTGAAAGTAACGGTACAAGCAACAAACTCGGAGAACAGTTAAAACCTACATATCGTTTCGAATAAACACGAATAGCCGGAAAAACCAGGTGCGAAAGTCGTAAAAAAGCGACGAGAAACGAAACTTTTTTGGAACGTGGAAACGAAACGAAACCAATCAACGCTGCAGCATATTTTTTTGTAATGTAATTAGTATAATAAACTTGTAATCGTGTAGCTGTCAGCACATCTCACGTCTTGCCTGATGTTCTGCTCGCCCGCTTGACGTGAAGCGTGCAAAAAATTTTTTCTTTATATTCCAGATGACGTCGTCTGGCCGCTGTATTCTGTAGTGGTCATACTGTACTTTTTGAAAATATTTCAAAAGGTCTGTGGCAGTAGCCTATTAGGGCCTATTCGCTTTTTCTTTATTCATTGAACGGAATTTTTGAACTCATCTGTAGTCCTAGCTGTCTAGCCTGTCTCATGGATTCCTGACCATGGCTTATCGTGCCCTCTGCAGCTCGAAGGCACACATATACATATGCCTACTGTCAGCTATTAGCTTCTTCGTATCTCCACAAAGTTACAAGGCACAGTAAACGTCAGATAACAAAGCAAGGCACATAATACGTGAAAAGCAGGGTTTCCGTCCAATGCAATGCACGCAAGACAAGAAAAGCCTAGCTAACGCAAAGGATAACGTGCGACAGCGGTGCGTATTTGAAAGCCCGGTGCGAATAAAATCTAAGCTCAACGATCTCAGCAATTCACATTAAGTATCTAGAGCGTTTCGTTTACACTCGCCAGAGCGCGCGACCGGTCTCGCGTAGCCGTATTGGCTAAAAATCGCAAATTTTCTTTAACTCCTTGCCAGCTAACGCCCTCGCTCTGGGTGACCCCTTTCGAATTTATGGAAAAGCTTTACGGGTCTTAAGCTACAGTCTTCCAGGCGGCTGAAGGTGAAGATTAAATGAGCCCAACTTGCACCGTTTTTACTGATCCACACGTGTGACAGACGGACGGACAGACGGACGGACAGAATTGAGATGGCTAAGACGCGCTATAGCAGTACCTGCTGCCGCGCGTAAAAAGTACGCAACAAACGCAGTGAGCGCAGTTGACGCAACGACCGAAATGTAAAGATAGAAGCAGTCATTGCGTCAGCTACGTCAGTTGCGTTACGTCCGTTAAGGCGCGCACAAAGCGAGACAACTGAACTGAACTGAACTCAGCTGAACTGACCAACTGTGTCCTGTGGCTTTTATCTTTATACCTGGTGGGCGCAGCTTGCGCCTAGTGAAAAATAGAGGAAAATTTTTTTGAAAGTCTAGGTCAAAAATACAGGGGAAAGTTTTGATGTGCATTCTTAACAAAACTTCTCCCTTTATATTTCACTTGAAAATCAACGCCCTTAACATAGTTCCCTCTATTTTTACCGGGCAATCTACACCTTTAACAAGGAGCCCAAAGGGGGAAAGGCGGCTTGAGCCCGAAAGTTGGGGGAGAACTTGAGACTAAAACTGGACGAAATCTTGCACCCGATTTCGACTCCAGATTGTGGGAATAGAAGCCACTAACTATGTCATTTCAGTTTCGTTCAGTTCGGTTCTGTCGCTTTGTACGCGCCTTTACGTCCGTTGCGGTGCGTTCGTTGCGTGCGTTGCGTTGCATGAAAACTCCGCTTCACTGGCACAGTTGACCTGCGTATCGGCTGGTTGACATCAGTTGCTGTGGTTCGTAAACTATACCACTTGAACTCAATTCACCGACCTCTACAGTCCGCCCGCACAGTTTCGCGGACGGTCAACCAACAGTAAAAGAACGATCGTTGGGATCGTGCCGATGTTCATAAGCTCATGTCCTCCGCACACGTGAAATCGAACAGCGATAAAACGATGAAACAACATTGTGAATTGTGATTTGTTTCAGGCTCATTAAGATTTTGATTTATTTCGCGAACGAATGTGCAAAGTTTTCGCCTGTTTGTAGCCACAGAATATCAGCTATAATCTGCAGCAGCGGATCAAAATGGTTCAATAGTTTAGGTGGTTCTGTTTCCGACGACGTAGCCTTGTGTTTCGTTTCGCATGTGCAGAAAAACAAATTGTTTCTGTTTGACCTCCGGTGTGTGGACAGAGTCTAAGGTGTGCAGTGGAGAGACTAAATGGCATTGGCAGGTGCTGCGTTGCCACCCACGGAGTCCTTGCCTTGCACGGCTGACATCTCGTGCTCGGCCGCCGGCTCCGACTTGTCCGCCCGGCCAGGCGGCTTCTTAGACCAGTTCTCGATGTCCTCTATGGTCTGCGGCAGAGGACGGTTCAACGTCTCGGGCAGGAAGAAGGTCAACAGGCCGCTGCCGATGGACAGCCCGCCGAACAGAAGACCAGGCAACCACGGCAGAATACGCGACTAAATGCACAACACCACGCCGCATCCAGTCACAATACTCCAGCAAACACCAAAGCAATTTGACAATGAGCGGAATCGCTCGTTTGTGTTTGCCAGGTGGCAGCATAAGACCGACGGCTTGGCTGCAATTAGCAACTGCATGTTTTGCCTGGGGGAAGGGTTGACCCCCAATCTCCAGTTTTTTGGGAGTCAGGGACAACACTCATTAGATCCTAAATGTGTACCTGTCAAATGGCATTTAACTCTGTGGAACGTTTCAATTGGGGAGCACTAATATGACAGACGACAGTCGGACAGACAGATCACGCTACTGAAAAATGTGTAGGAATAGGAGGAATCGTTTGCACTCCGAGAGCGACTCCGATCAACAAAACTCTACATTCGTGGCCTGTATTACATTTTACTGCAGCTAATTTGACGAAAATACAATACCACAGCTGTGATTACATTACTTAGTAAATTACATCCTTTAAATTTCAATTAAGCCTAGCTCACCGTTTGTTGAAAACAGACAACCGCCTCCAAACGCTTTGTAAGTAGGTAGCCTATGCTGCAGCAGAAAGTTAACTCTCACAAAATAAGTTTAACATCTTTAAATAATCTAAATTTGATCAATATACGAACCACAGTCGCTGTGAACGGCGCAATCATGTTTCCCAAGCGACCAGTCAGCGACGCGATTCCCATTGCCTGACTCCTGTAACATAAAACGACACCGCACAGGTTTTGCAAACAGATGTATAATCACCAAAAATGCCATAATAAATGTCTTGTAATGAAAGCACCAAATAAATTACGAAAAATTATGCGCACCAAACTCGCATTAATTAACTGATCCAGAATTTGGACTCAAATCGCAGATTGCTACTAGCAATTTGACACTTTACTTCGCGAGTCGTTCGAAATTTTCCTGGTGCAATATTAGCAACAGCGCTAAAATGAATGTACGAATTTTGTTCCCATTATTGTCGAAAAATAGTAACTTTTTCTGAGCGCGTAGACAAGTAGTTATGGATAATGCAAAAATTTCTTACATCAAGGTTAGCTGAAACGAAATAAATAATCAGTTATCCTTTTGTCAGAGTATATGCTAATCCCTACCGACCCGGGCAGTTATGCGAGTCGTATCAAAGCTGGTGGGCGGCAGACCTGAGTGTGGTGGGGAAGATCTCTGGCGTGTACAGGAATACGATGCCGAATGATCCGGTGATGCCGAACTTTCCAATCATGCTGAACGTCATTCTCAGTGGTATCAACGACGCCCCGTCGCCTGTTTTATACACACACGTTTCGCACACATGCTGCCTGATGTTTTGATGTTTGAATCGGATCTTAAAATGGTAAAGGAAAAAGGCAGATATAAATTTACGTGCCTCAGTCAAATACTTTGCACAGTTTTTTGTTTTTTTCCATCTTCAGTAGTGGGCTTAAATTCCGCAACCGCTTTCTGCGTAGGGTAAAATGGGGTAATGTCGGCGCCCCAGGTATTATTCTGTTGTTTTGATATCAGATAAAGCGGCTGAACTATTTTACGCGTTTTTATTGCAATGAATTTCGTCCAGAATTAACCCAGGTACGTAGAAAAGAAATCCTCTATTTTCCGGTTTTTGTTTATCTGTTTGTCTGTCTGTTAGCAAGATAACTCAAAAAGTTATAGACGGATCTTTCTGAAATTTTGAGGGAATGTCAAGCATGGCATAAGCTACAAGTGATTCAATTTTGGCGGTGATCCGGCAGCAATCCTGGATTCTGGATAACTTTGAAATTTTCGTTACCATTGCGTTAAAGGGGGCATAAAGAAACCGCTGGCAAAGCGAATATGGTGACGCCACCTGGAGAACGACATTGCCTTGGCGGAGGTACCTGCGGGCTATGACTGCTTTCTAGTTATTAACGTAACGATTCGCCGCACACAACGTGCCGGTGTATTATTGTTACGTGAAACATACCAGTTTCTTTGGGTACAGCTTGAGATAGGATAAGAGCGACGCCAGCGATGATGTTGAACGCTATCAAAGGACGTCTTCTTCCCCATCTGTCTTACACGCACACACTTCCATTACTCAACTAGGCCATACTGCATATTCTTATATTTTGGCTAAATCAGGTAGAAAAATTACACGAAATATGGTGTAAATTTATCAATAAATTGGGCGAATTGAAGCAATGCTGCCTAGGCCAGTTAGGCCTTTGCAAATGTTTGCTCAATCAAAACTGCATGACCCTGAGCGTTGAGCTATTGCATCCGCTCGCTTTTTGACTTATTTGATCAAAAACCACCTTAAAAGGTAACTAGTTCATCTTTGTCACAATGTAGATTACTGGCAAAAGTGACAATAGTTTAATGAAAATTAGATCAACGCAAATCACAGAAAACGCGGAAAGAAGACGACAGACATACAAGAAAGGACGGACCAAAGATGAGAGGCTTACGGCTTACGTTACGCCATCAATTGACGACACGAGCAGCCGAGGATAAAGCAGACTGCTGTTAGTATAGCAAAGCAATTCAGCTGAGAGCTGTGATAACTCACACTCACAGTACTGTGTGCAGTTATCCACCTGTTGATGGTCAGTGCTTCCTTTCCGGTAAATACATTGTGTGTTTCCGTGGCCGAACGGTGTTCCGGAGAAGGAGGTACGTTATGTGAGGCGGAACGCTATAAAGCTGCAGTGCGCGGTGTAAGGCGTTTGACAGACGGGCCAAGTGCGCCTAACGCCCTCCTATACGCCTAATGCATTAGCAGCTGTTGATGTTATTGCACGTCGACGCAAAACAACGTACAGAGTTGAGCCAACGCAACGAACGCAAGAAAGTACGCAGCCATGCCGCAACGGACGCAGCGGACGCAAGCGTCACAACGGCCAATGATAGAAGCGGTGTTTGTTCTTGCGTTGCGTTCGTTGTGTGCGTTGCATTAAATGGAAACCACGCTTTACGCACTCGTTTTACGAGCTATGGTTAGGGATGATCCTGATGTCTATAATGTAGTCAGCCCACAAGTGACATATAATCTGGTAGGCGGTCATTACTTAAGGTTACTTTCGCTGCAGCTGACCATAATTTGACTTACTATGACTGTACAAAATACTTCAAACACAACAGTGGCGTAGCCAGAAATTTCAATTGGGGGGGCCTCGTCTCTCTTCCCTTCCCTTTTCTTTCCTTCCCTTTTCCCTTTCCTCCCTTTCCTCCTTTTTCCTTCTTTTTTTCCTGTCCCTTCCTTCCTCTGTCCTCCCCCTTTTTCCCTCTTCTCCTTTCCCTTAGAGGTAGTACCCCCTAAAATCTAGTTAGTGGGTCTGGTGGAGAGCTGTGAGCTCCCCCAGCGGGGCCTGGAGGTTGGAGCGGAGCCCCTGCCGAAATCGAATTTGGTGCATTTCAGCTTTAAAAGATGAGATCTTGTAGCAACAATGTTAATTTTTTTTCGAGAACAAACTAACTTAATTGGCAAATTTAGTGGAGTTTTTGAACGTATGACATGTTTTGTGTGGATGATTGGAGAGCCTGGCCCCCTGGGCCCCCCTTGGTTACACCACTGAAACACAATATCTTCATGATGCAAGAAAATGTCAGACAATCTTAAGCAGATAAAAAAGTAAAAGGTGAGGTGGTTTATAGCTCTTAATAAAAAACCATGACACAGCTACGGAGCGTCACTTGCCATATGGAATCGCACATTTTTACCTGCCAACCGACACAGGTAAACGCGCCCCACCTTAACCCCAGCCAGATAGGCCGATACTCAATTCATCTACCCCGGAGGGATGGAAGGCTGAGTTGACTTTGGTGTTGGTTATTGGTCTATACCAATATGGTTTGCATGTCCGTTCACCCATTCAAGTAGTAACCACTTGATAATGACCTGACCGGGAATCGAACCCACGACCTCACGATCGCAAGTCCGACACCCTACCGTTACCCCACCAAGCCACCAAGGTAGTAAGCCTACGTGAACTAACGTCGTAGCTTTCGGACATTACTCACCTGCCGAGAATGAAGAATGAAATGGTGTAAGCTGGTATTTCAACGACGCCGCTAAGGAAGTTGTTGATATATCTGTTGCCAGCCAGTTCGCCGGCGCTCAGCGACAGTCCGTAGTAAACCAGAGTTATCACCATCCTGCATACAAAACAATTATGAAAAACACCGTGAACATGCATCCGCAACCACGGAAATATCACCGTTCTGTTTGAAATTTAAATCAAAGTAACATTCATTAATTTCACGGGAAGAATACAGAGGCTATTTTTTCTCACGTTTTTGGTACCCAGGCAATGTCCATTTTTCTCACTATCCACTACGTCTATATACCTAAGGTAATGCAGTAAAGAAACATCAAAAGAACATCATTTTGCGGTTATTTGATCGTCACAGTGTACCACTCGTAAAAATTTGCACATTTGTACCAAGTAAGTATTCTACAAAACTTGTCATTTCAGAACTAAAATACAAAACCACCATCAATTTATTGATTTTTCGATTTTTCTTGTAGTCTATACATGACTATTGTAAATCTCCGTTATTTTTACATTCATCGTTTAAGGTTTGTTTAAAAAAGTTAAAAATTTAAAACAACGCGAAAACGCGTTTCGACAAAAAATCATCGACAACGTTTGTACACGCTTATTATTTCCGCAAAAAGAACGGAGTGAGTGGCGGAGATGTTGTTTTCTTCGGATGTGTGTATGTGAGAGTGACAGAGAACTCTGTACGCAGCGGACCAGTCAATTTCAGACCAGCTCCAAAACGATTTAAGCTACGTATTTCAGATTTTACGTGCGTGTTTAGAGTAACAGTCCAAACATGATCTTTTAAAATTTGTCGAAAAGATAACATTGCCAGAGTCATGCGGCTCCCGAAATTTTTGGTCGTTAACCGCCAATAGCTCCGAAACGGCCGCTAAAGCTACGGACTTCAAATCTAACGTGCACATTGAGAGGGACAAACGACCCTCATTTTTATTAACTTACCGTCAGAAAAATGCGTTTAAATTACTATTTTGTGAAACAAATTCATTTGGAAGAGACATGCACTCCCACGACCGCCTTCAGTAGTTGTTCTGGCTATGCGGTACAGACCAGAGAACGGACATGCAGACGCAGTAAAGGGCAAGGCGAAGATTTCGGAAGACGTCGAGCAGAGTATAACGCGCTCCCACGTGCTCCTGCTTCTTCTGACCTCGCCTCAGCCGCGCCATGTTCGTGAACTTGACCAGAACGTTTTCACGGTTCTTCTTGTCCTTGGCGCCTGCGTCGTCATCGTCGTCGTGGTGTGGTTTGGTGGCCTCGCCGGGCGCGTTGGTTTCGTCCAACTCGGTGGAGGCGTCGCTCCGGGATAGAATGCTGTCCGGCATCTGGATGTTGTTGAGTCGGGCCGCGTTGCGGATGATACGCTCTGCCTCGTCAATGTAGTTATTAGCGTACAACCAGACCACCGACTCCGGCAATAGCCTGCAGTCAAATATACACTGTCTTGTCAATCTATCCCCATTACGCTTGGATAATCAGTACAATTACAAGATTGGTTTAAACAAGTGCAGCTTTGGAACGGGCGGAGCTCTTTTCACGTGGAGAACTAGTTGGTTGTAGGCTGTAGTCTATTGGAGTTCACTCAAGGACTTATATAAACACAAAGGCCGAGACAAACGTTTTCTGACTTCCGAGGTTTTGGCTATGGTCTAAAAACCAGCTGCTGCTGCTGCACTAGGAAATATGACGTCTCCTCTAGACTTAGCGTTGCGTAAGCTCCACAACACACATTCGTTATAGGTGTGTTGAAAAAAGCTAATAAAGCGAGTCTCTACCAGAGCTAAAAACAGTCCACCAAAATACGATAAATACAATTTAGTTTAACAATAATTCAAACATAAAGAAAAGTCGTCAGGCAGCATACCAAAAAAGCGGTATGGTGACTACACCAAAGAGGCTGATGATCAGCTGAAGGTGGACCCAGTGGCGTATGAGATAGGCGAGTAGCGCGAACACACACGTTGCGACCCCCCAGAAAACCTCGATGATAATGCCGGCAAACGTGCGATGTCTGGAGGCGAACAGTTCACAGGCCATCACGAAGCCTGGCAGAATGATGCCCTACGACCACCAATCACGAGCTTCGTTCGTCAACCACTGAATGAAATAGGCCAACGTGTTTCAGTTCAACTTCAAGCAAATGCAAAAAGTTACGCTAATACAGAAGAAAACTTGCGTACAAATCGAAAACATATCTATACTGTTATACGTTAGGTTTACAGCACAGTTCCTATCTCAAATCCACGGAGCGTCACCTGTCATATGGGATCATACAGTGTTATTTGACACCCGACACAGATGAACGCCCCCCCTTAACCCCAGCCAGACAAACCTGTACTCGATTTACTTACCCTGTGGAGAAACGGAAGGCTGAGTTAACCTTGGTTATTAATTATATACCGACATGGTTTACTTGTCATCCACTTGATAGCGTCTTGACTGAGAGTCGAACCAGTAACCTCGCGATCGCGAATCCAACGTCCTAATTGTTACACTACCAAGCCGCGCCGTTGATCGTACCTCTGTACTTTGATTTACTTTCACCAAGGTGATCATTTTCTACGATGTGTCAACGACGAATCTGGCTTTTCTGATTTAGAACAGCGTGAATTTTCGCTCGTTAAATGGTATGGCGCTTAGTCTCTTCACGTATAAGTGGCAGTTTCGAAAAGGCCGTAGTGATTTGACGCGTTGGTCTAGATCAACAAAATGCTGGGCCCGGTCATTGCGTAGACAAGCGTCTATCTGCGGATAGATAAGCCGTTTCTGTATATAGCGAACCACCTGGCTTAAACACTCAGCCTTCCAGCTCTCCACGGTAGACAAATCGAGGGGATAGCGTACCTACTTAACACCTTGTAATCCCATATGGCAGGTGACGGACGCTCCGCAGCTCTGAAATGGGTTTCCGCGAAGAGCTCTGCTCATCCGCCTTTTACCATTTTTCCACCATAAATGGCACGTCGTGTGTAAGATGTTTAGTCCGACTCTGCGTGAGAGGGGTTTGTACCTGCTGAAGCGCGCCGGTGCAAAAGCGAAGCACGAGGAAGACGTAATAGTTGGGTACGAAGGCCGTAATCACGCCGACTACAACCATCGCCCACTGGCTGAACAGGAAGACCGGCTTGCGACCGAAATGATCGGACAGCGTCGTGAAACCCATTGCACCAAACATCACTCCGACGGTTAGAATTGTCTGCGATAAGTCTTTGAGGTACTCGCGATTGCAGACTAAGTCCCACTGAACAAGCCGCACAGCAAGCCGAACGGGATCTAATAATGAATGTTAGGCGAAAAAATTTTAACATACGGATAAAACGCTTTTTCGGGAAAAATAAAATTTAAAAACGTTTGTAAACGCTTTAACGCCAAATAAAAAGCGCAACCTTGTTCCCGGTACGCACTTTATTACTTAATCCATAGCTTCGCGATACGAAATAAAAATAAAATAAAAAGCCAAATAAAAAGCGCAACCTTGTTCCCGGTACGCACTTTATTACTTAATCCATAGCTTCGCGATACGACATTTCATACTAGTCAAATTTTTGTCAGAAATCATGTCTAAGTCTATTTTCGTCTTCACTTAAGTTCAAATAAAATGCGAACTCTTTTTGGAATTATCGCACTGTAAATCTTTTACCGAGTAGGTAAATTAAAATCGCATAACAAAATGTAAAACTAAAACAGTTAAATCTGCGGGTTAATAAACAACACTAAATACAAAAAAAATCAATGAGCCTATAAGTTAACCTCGGAAACAATGGTGTGTCCGATATCGCCGCTGTACTTATAGCTGCTACATTTCTCCGTTGTGTTGCTGACCCCAGGCTCGACGTATATTTCACACTTGAGAAAATCATCTTTGTCGTTCTTTGGTATGTAGTCATCGACTGACGCTCCTTCCGGCACCGCGCAACGGTAATTAGGCTGACCACCTGTACCGTTACACCAATGTCGGTTAGATGTAGGCTATATCTATAAAAAAAACAAAAAACGCGCGTAAACCATAAAAAGATCGTAATTTCGTAATTACAGTATCATAGCAAACCGTTTCATGTACGCGCAAATTTACGCCTTAAAATAAATCACGTAAATAAAATCTTCTGCGCACTAAAAAGCATCAGACCCAAAAATTTTATTTCAGTTAGTATTGACAGCGCATGCACGCTGGAGGAGACGATTTAACCTTTAGATGTTGCGAAAATGGCCGTATAAAATGCAGAACAATACAATAAAACGAAAACACCCGCACAAGACAACTTTCACGTTGCTTGACGTTAACAAAATTGGCGTTTTTTTTCGCTTTTGCATTTTATATGTTTTCAACTGTACTTCACTTCTTAATGCATACAAAATCTGCTTTTTAGTGCACTGTCGCTATTTTTGTTATCTATCGAAACCGGATTCATAAAGAAATTCCATCAATGGATCAACCAAAACACATTATGATTTTATATCGCTAGGGAATCATAAGGACGTAAAATGTATGGTCACCGTGAAAGAGAAAAGATCACATATTTGACCAACGTGAAAGAAGAGACAGGACGTTATTTATCCGACTATCTCATCCACGGTGCCCGAAACTTAACCCGTCGTTTACACAAACGCCCCGAGCAATCGTGGTGCATATCGTGGGAAAGGCTGCAAATGTTGCACGACGATATGCAATAAACGTCGCTCTATATAATGCTCAGGATCTGCGGCATTATATACTGGTTCATAGAGCACTGATTCGACAGTAGTCATTCTCAGTGTACGAATGCGACACATTGTATCGCTCGCTCTCTGTTGTCAGGGCTGTTGATACAGGGATAAATGGACAGCAGTTTTTTTAGCTCCTCAGTCTAGGATCGACCACGCCGATATTGGATCGGGCGGTCCGACATTCCGACGGGCCGCCAAAAGCCAGTTTTAAACGATGATAAAAACGTATTTATTAAACGTTAAACTAACTCTAACACTAAGTCACTACCCTAACCATATCCCTGATTGTGACGGTCTTGTGAAATGACGGATCTTCGAAATGGCGGGCTGATACCCGATATTGGACGTGATGCCAGAGCCGTCAACGTCCATGAGCAGATCCAGTGTGTAACAGTTGTCCAATGTCTTAACGTGTGGGTTGGTCGACTCTTTGAATCATGTCGCGTGATTTCAGCGCCTCTAGCAGTAGGCCGTCAACTGCTGTGTCTGCTTCTGGGCAGTTAAAGTCGCTGCAGACGACGAGTTGTCCAAGCAGCGCCAGCAGCTGATCCACTCAGCTCGGTGCGCAACTGAGCGACGAACACGCCTTACGTGCTTGGGTGCTGAGGTCGGCGCTTAGCAGATGACGGCCGTTTTTGCATTATTTCAATAGCAAGTAATAGAACCATCGGAATCTTGGCTGCCAAATATTAACGACGATTCTAGGAAGAAAGATGGCTGCAAAAATAGTGCTGAAGTGTCCCAAATCCAAATCCGACCGTCTGCGTGTAACTGAAGATAAGACTGCCACTGCAACTGTACGTATAGATTCCGACGTAAGATGAACTCCACTTAGTACCACTTGTAGCGGATTTGTTGTAGCGTTAGTGGGGCGAATTTAAACCGAGGATGGGGCAACTGTGTACACGTTTGGGAACTGGGAAGACATTTTATATCACAGTACTGCATCAAAGTCACTCCACGGCTCAATTTATCCCGCTCTATAGAGTGCAATTTAATATGTTGTGCAACAAGTTGTGCATCGGATCCGCAAAAATTCAACGACAAATCGCGCAGTGTAGTTTGGACTTTAGCAAATGATCATAACCTACGTACCTATGAAGTTGATGGCGAGCATCTGCCAGCAGGCGGGAAACATGCAAGCCGTGCTGAGCATCAGAAAGTAGACGACCTGCCATCGACCCCAGGTACCCAGCCGACTCAACGCCTCGTCCACTTCCATACTGAGCGTTCTTCTGGTGCACAAACCTCAAGTTCACTACCGACTCCCTAGCAGATTGTGATTGTGCTTAAATGACTGAGCTTCAAGGCAATCAACCCCGGCCCAAAGTCCGAATTCAGTCTTTTCTCCTCTGTTAGCAAAAGCAAACAACCATTGACGATAAAATGCAATGATTCGTTGTGACACTAGGGGAAAACGTTTAGCCAAATATGATTATTAATCTACTGTAATATATTTGGTTCAGCCTTTTAAGTTCATAGCGTATACGCGCAGCCCTACTGTCAATATTTACAGTCGTACACCTTTCCACGCCGGCCCAGGGTTATGTGACTTGTACTTAACCATGGGATGAACACATCGATAAAGACTTAAGGAATTGCAACATTTGCCAAACACAAGGTCGTATACGTACCGTCGATAAGCGTACTTCAACCCTTGTCTGCATTTTCGGACACCGCTAACACAAGAAGATACTAGTTAATACCCCCTTACCAAATCCTCTGCCAGTATTCGTCATTGCTCCATCCTTCGACTACCGAGAAAGAGAGTGTCCGTCATTATTCATTATTATCTACATTAAGAAGTGAACCGTCGGCGACCGCTTTTCTTAAGCCCGATAGCAAAGCTTATCGCATCGTTTCTCCGCGAGTCCGCATCAGTTTTGACGGCAATCTTCAGCACAATAGGGCTCCGACACCGCCGATGGGGAATTGGTTTTCCACTGAGCCGGGTTCGTCTGTGGATATCGTCCAAAGCCCAATCGGTCAAAGAGATGATGGCTACCGCGGTGGCAAGGAGACCAAGAGAAGGGGTCGGAATCAAGCCGTGGTAAGCTACACTTATATCAAACATTTGACCTCACCGAACCGCTACCGTGCTGAGTAACAGCAAGCAAAGTAAAAAAAATATAGTATACGTTAAGATATTCCCGAACCGTGGGACTTACCGAAAAAGCAGAATTCAGCCGTTACTGATGTTGCAGCGTCAGCAACCAGGAGTTTATTTTACGCTCGATGTCAATCGCATCCAGTCAAATCGCGGTATACCGTAAGCTTGTAATAATCGTCTACATCGACTGTTTAACTGTAGGCTACTAGCGGACACCGGAATGGAATGGCGCATGCGAACTCCACGCCGAGCGGTAGTTTAGTTAGTTCGTGTGATATTACCACCTGACCCGTGCACTGGTGGAAGAATTACACCGTATACGTCCGTTGCCTGCACGGCGTGGCTACTGCATGATTTAGCTCGCAGCTGCTGAAACAGTCATAGCTGTCGAACTCGCATTATCACATTCATCCCTGTCGCTCAGAGTCATCAGTCACAGTGTGTACGTCCTATAGTTCAGGACAACGATGATGACGTTCGATATTGGTGCACTGATTAACGATATAGGCGTAACTGAATCGCAATACGTTGCGTTGGCGAAAACAACATAAAACTTACAGTGACAGTGGGAAACATGTGAAAAATAGAGATGCAGAAGATAACGATTAATTAATTAATTTGTAGTTTAAAAACTGTTTAATTAAAACTTTTGATCGATTAGAATTCTAACAAAATTTTAGACTTTTTAACATCAGTAGGCCTAATGTGACTAATCTGCGCACTTCGCACAATAAACGTCGTCAAGATTTGTAGTTTTGTGCCATTTTTATATTGTTAGATTTGCAGTTTGCACCTTGAAAGCTAGCTCTCATGATCAGACTAGTAATTCGACTAAGAAAATTGTTGCAAAGTCATTCCCTCAGTTCAAGTTAGGTGCGTCACACATTGCATATGTGCATGAATTTCGTTACCTGGGTCACATTATTACAGATGATTTCAAGG
>Ga0209367_1000017_pt1 | contig 97075 bp, 80 predicted proteins | sample WorMetLIZISLAND2_FD_187412 | JGI IMG/M metagenome (GOLD analysis project Ga0209367, IMG submission 187412) | Marine gutless worms symbiont microbial communities from Max Planck institute for Marine Microbiology, Germany - Olavius geniculatus... ...
GATCCCCACTATCGATATGATGATTATCCTCATTATGAGGCTTTCCGGAATCCGGCTACGCAGAACCAAATCATGGGGACTCGAAGACATCGCCTTAAATTAATCCTTTAAATGGTAGATAGACCCGATATTTTTCAAAGGTTTCTTTCTGCTCCAGAACAAAGGGATCCAGGATAATCTTGCCGACATCGTGCACAAGACCTGCTGTATGGGCCACCATCTCCAGTTCCGGATTCCGCCTGCCGGCAACAATTTTGGAACCCAACGCAACCGAAAGCGAATGACGCCATAATTCTTCGGAATTCAGTCCGTAACCCGGCAATATTTTATTTAGCGCTTTTTGCATGCCGGCCATCGAAATGACTTGACTCAGGTTACCATATCCCAGGACCAGGGCGGCCTGTTTTATCGATGACACTCGGCCGCTCATCCCGAAGAACGCGGAATTCGCCATCTTCAGAACTTTGGCGGCAATGGACTGATCAGTTTCCAAAAGCCCGGCTAGCTCGCTAGAGCTTGAATCAGCATCTGCCAGCATTGCGTTGGCTTTCACCACGACGTCCGGCATCGGCGGCAGCTCATTAACGCCTGCCAAAATTTTTTCCTTCAATTCCACTCTGTCTGTCTCCATTTTACCATCCTGTGTTTCTATTGTTTTATCGCTGCGATTCTATACGGGATATTCCAGCTCGGGTTGGAGCCGAGCCTTGAACTGTTGGGTATTGTTGAGTTTATCCGTCGAAAAGCGAAAAACTTTAGCAAAAAATGGCGGCGCTGGCCTCGTTTAGATCATGCAGCGACCATTTGAGTGATCCGGTTTACGGCGAGTTCGGCCGACCTGACGGCACCTTCCATCCAGCCGGAAAGAAAGCTGAGGTAGTCACCGGCCAATACCAAACGTCCTTGAGGCTGATTGATGGACAGGTAGGTTGGATTATCGGCTTGGTCTTTGTAGTATGCCCAGCCACCTGACTGGTTGGGCATATTCTGCCAGGCTAGAGATATGCCTTTTTCAACATTGCGTTTGAACAGATCCGGGTGCAGTTTCTCGCCGCCCTCCAGCGCAACGGCCAATCGTTCGGCATGGGACATCAGACCAAATTTATTGGCGACGGCGCCGTAGTTGTAAGTCCCGGTTAATATGCCTTTGGAAGCGTGGAAGCCGTGAGACGGATACCATAGTTGTTTAATGTCATGCCGGGTCCAACTAATCCCGCCGTAAATCTCATTTTGTTCTTCCCAGAATCGACTTTTTGACTGCCAGCCGACCTTACAGGCCGGGACCATGTAAATATTGGCCAGGGCCGTTCTAAAGTTAGGCTGAAAAGAGCCGTCAAGCAGTCTGTGCAGTATGGAGGGTGCCATTGTAGATATACAGTAGTCGGCTTTTATCGGAGTGTCGGATTTTGTGTGTGTGATGATTATTTTGTCGGCGGTTTGACTGATGCCGGTCGCTTTCGCATTCAGCATAACCTGGGTTTGGGGGCCGAGTCGATCCCGGAAGGCTTTGGGAATATGATCCATACCGCCTTCGGCCTGCATCAGGCTCGTCTGCCAGTAAAGGTACATATCGCTGAAGAGCCCGGTTTGCCAGATTTCGGAATCTAGAATATCGTACAAATCAAAGGGCCGGCGCAAAACCCCTGATCGCAGCCCGGCGCCGGGTTTTTCCCGGTACCCTCCCCGACTCGTGCCCAGATATTTAAGGGAGTGCCCTGATTCCTTAAGGCTGCCATAATGCCGCAGCATTCGGAGGAGTGCCTCCCGTCGGCCAGGCCCAATCAGGTGATCAATTGGCTCAGAAGCGGCGGCATGGGACAGCAGCTCGGCAATATGCCCTCGTAGATCGTGTTTGATCCACCTCAGGCGAACCGGCTTGCCTTGGTTGAAATCGTCGCTTTGCAGCAGATTCGATCGACAAGCAAAGATGTAGGGCTGCAATTTTACCTTCAGTTCTTTGCAATAGTGCAGGATGGCCGTGTGGCTTTGCGGGATTCGGCCGGGTCCGGCATTGAAATAAAAATCAGTGCCTTCATCGAATTCACAGTTTTGCGGTCGAAAGGGTCGGCCCCGGTGATCCGTGCCATGCTCTTTCACCCGATCGCCTCTTCGTATAGTGAGACAACGGCCGCCCACGTAAGGGTTCGGTTCAATAATCGTAATCTTGAAGCTGGACTTTCTCAACAAGTAGGCCGCACACAATCCGCCAATCCCGGCGCCAAGGATGACGATATGCTGCCCTGTGCCACTGTGCCGATCGAACTGCGGAGGTCCGGTATACGCCTGTACCAGGGATGGTAAGCCAAAATTCGCCATACCATAGTATAGCGCGCCCCAGCCTCCCAGAGTTCCCATGCGTCCCAGAAATTGCCTGCGGGATAGAAGATTTTTTTTCATATCTAGCCCCCTCGGAAATATGGATCCGATAGATTTCAGGTACCTTTTATGAAACATTGGAATGACGAATGTCGATTGTCGATTGACGAATGGTGGATTCGCTTGGGGCTTCGCTCTTTGGGCTTCGTCCCGCGGTATCGCGGGACTACGACCCAACACGTCAAGCTACGACCCCACACGTCGCTCAGTCGTTTTAAAATAGACAGGACACATTATTCGATGTTCGATGTTGGACGTTCGATGTTCGACGTTCATTAGTTTCTTATCGTTGATCAGACCGGCTGTCCTTTAGCTGGAGGCCGCCGCTCGTGTGAAACATTTAAAGCGAACCGCAGAATATCGAATATCGAACCGCAGAATGTCGTAGGGTGGAATCGCGTCACTCATTCGTTTTAAAATAGACAGAATACCTCTAATCCGCAATCCAAGATGCGGAAATACCTTGATTCCAATATCCACATTCAGTGATCCGGCAAGTACCCCCTGCTCAGGCCCTGAAATGCCGCAACCTGGTCTCGTTCCCAATGCTCATCATACCCGAGTTCGGCAGCCATCAGTGAGGCTACTACGGGGGCGGCCTCATATGCGGCCCGGGCATTAAGGAACAGGCTGCGGGTTCGCCGGGCCAAAAAATCGTCAACCGTGCGTGCCGCCTCGAATCTAACCGCCCATATGACTTCGCCACGGAGCGCCGGCAGGGCCGGGTGAATGGGCTCCTGGCGCCCGGTATCGGCTCGCAGCAGGTCCTGAATGGCCGGCGCATCAGATCCATAGACGGCCAGAGAACCGAATTTTTGCGGACTCTTATGGTAACCGTGAATGTTGAGCCGTTTGGTGACACAGGCTCTGGCCGGAAGCCCGGCCAGTGTCGCGGCATGACTGACGCAGTCTTCCGCCATCGCGCGATAGGTCGTCCACTTGCCGCCCGCAATCGTCATGAGGCCTGAATTTGAAATCAAAATGGTATGATCCCGCGACAGAGCAGCCGTATTTTGATCACCGCCGGCACCGACCAGGGGTCGAATCCCGCTGAAAACACTGAGAATATCATCCCGCGCCGGTGCCTTTTGCAAATACATCCCCGCGGTTTCCAGGATAAAGTCGATCTCCTCGGGCAGCGCCCGCGGTTCGAGGGAGGCATCTTCAATGGGCGTGTCGGTGGTACCCACCAGGGTAGCGCCGAGATAGGGGATGGCAAACATCACCCGGCCGTCTTTGGTGTGAGGAACCATAATGGCCGAATTGCCGGGCAGATAACTTTTGTCGAACACAAGATGAATGCCCTGGCTGGGTGATATCAGGGGGGAAATTGCAGGGTCATCCATTTTGCGCAATTGGTCCGCAAAAGGTCCGGTCGCATTGATAACAACCCTGGCCTTGACGTTGTGTTCTCTGCCTGTCTCGATGTCTTCAAAAACCGCACCATTCAGGTACCCGGCGCGGTCATTGGAAAACCCAACGACCCGCGCATAGTTCAGCAAAGTCGCACCCTGCCCGGCAGCTGTTCGAGCCAGGTTAAGGAGCAGTCTGGCGTCGTCGAACTGGCCGTCATAGTATATGACGCCGCCGCGCAGGCCCTCGGTTTTCAGAGTCGGGATCCGTTTAACGGTTTCAGCGGTGGAAAGAACCTTGGAAGGACCGAAACCAAAACGCCCGGCCAGCAAGTCGTATACTTTAAGCCCGATACCGTAGAACGGTGCCTCCCACCAATCGTAGTTGGGCACGATGAACGCCAGGTCGTGGACCAGGTGCGGCGCGTTTTCCCGCAGTAGACCGCGCTCCTTCAAGGCTTCCATTACCAAGGTTATATTTCCCTGCTGAAGATAGCGAACTCCACCATGGATTAGTTTGGTGCTACGGGAAGACGTGCCCTTGCCATAGTCGCTTTGTTCGACCAGGAGGATATCGTAGCCCCGGGAAGCCGCGTCAACGGCGATACCGATGCCGGTGGCTCCGCCGCCGACAATCAGCATATCCCACGGTTCGGTGCGATCCAGGATCCTGCCCAGCATTTCGTCGCGATTCATCGCGTGCTCCTTTCAAGTTCAATGAAAATGGGATGCCACAGCAAATCAAAATTGCAGATTTTCCATCGATAATGTAAAAAGGTAAAGATTCCCGGCAGGAAGTCAACCATGCCAGTTGACATCGGGGTTCGGCAAATCAACATTATATATAATAGCGCGAGGTCCCCGGGCGACCGGTTCCGCGGCATAATCGAGGGATTGCAATGAGCCTGAAAGAAGAATTCAAACTGATGATAGCCGGCCTGACGGAAACATACCGAGTTCCGCCAATCACGGATATCTTTCTGCCTTCTTTTTCTAAGGGCGGTCAGCCCAAAGAGGCTGAATTTATGGCCCTTTGCCTGGCCGACGGCGCGACAGGCATCAGTTATGTTCTGGTGCCCGATGAAAATGAAATAGATTACAAATCATTGCAGCCGTCGAATTATATCGGGCAACACCCGCGGAAATATGCACTGGACTTCGGCAGCGGCGATCCGATCAAAGAGATGGTCAGCCTGGCGGCCATTAACGCGATCTGCCAGCATGTCATGGGCAGAATCGATTTCCCGGTCGATTCTGCAACCGATTCGCTGGGGCTCCTGTCCGTTTCCGCCGGAGACAAGCTCGGCATGGTCGGATTATTCTTCCCATTAATAAAACGCATTAAAAAGGCTGATGCGGACCTGGTAATTATTGAAAAAAACGAACAATTAATCAACCAGCATCCCGACTTGCCGATCACCCTCGATGCATCGCAATTGAATTCCTGCAATAAAGTGCTGTGCACCAGTACCACAATTTTAAACAATACACTGGATCATATCCTCAGCCATTGCGCACCGGACGCCCTGGTGTCGATCATCGGCCCGACGGCGGGCTATTTTCCGGATCCGCTTTTTAAACAGGGTGTCGATGTTGTGGGTGGACGGGTGGTAAAAGACGGTCAGCTGTTTATCCAATTGCTAAAGGCCCAAAAACGCTGGGGCGAAGCCACCCGCAAGGTTTGTTTTCAGAAAAAGACATACGAGGGTTTTGGATTTAGGGATTGAGGAATTGGGGGATTAGACTCAAGTCCAATTTTCATGCAAATCCGTGGAGTAGAGAGGTTCATAGACCTATATCATGATTTATCTTATCGCTATTGCCATCACCGTCCTGTTCGGACCACACCTGTGGGCCAAGTACGTGCTCAACCGCTACAACCGGCAGGAATATTTCTCGGGCAGCGGGATCGATTTGGCGCGGCTGGTGATCGAGCGTTTGGAATTAAAAGGAGTCACGGTGGAAACGACGGATATCGGTGATCACTACGACCCGGTCGCGAAAATCATCCGTCTCACAAAAACCCTGGGCGGGCGCAAAACGCTCACGTCTGTGGTGGTGGCCGCCCATGAGGTGGGACACGCCATCCAGGACCATGATGGCTATAAACCGCTTAAAACCAGGACTCGCATGATCGGCACCGCCCAGAGACTGGAACGAATAGGGGCAATCGCAATGATGGCGGTCCCCGTATTGGCGGGTGTCACCCGGGCACCTGCAGTCGGGATTTTAGCATTGGCCGGCGGTTTTGCCACGCTGTGCATCCCGGTACTGGTTCACCTGGTCACGCTGCCCACCGAGTTTGACGCCAGCTTCAACCGAGCGCTTCCGATGCTGAAATCCGGCGGTTATATTCCGGCCGAGGATTTCCCGGCGGCCCGCAAAATCCTGCTTGCCTGTGCGCTGACCTACGTGGCAAACTCCCTGATTGGACTTTTGAATGTCTGGCGTTGGATTCGAATCCTGATGAGAAGGTAGATAAAGCGGACCTATAACCAATAAACAATCAATTTTGAGATTGCAGAAAGTTATTTATTGGTCCCGATTTTGGAGTATTGGAGTGCTGGGTAAATTTCCGGAATTTTTAAACACGGGGAGAGATTAGGACTGTTTAATAGCCGAGGTTCAAAAGTTTGAATCTTGGTAAAGGAATTAATTCTAGATAGTTATCGACATCTGTCTGGGGGAGCAAAATCAGGGTTCAAAATTTTGAACTTTCGCCATAATTGAAAAAATCCCTAAAAATCAACAAGTTCACCAAATTCCGCTCAGGAGGGTTTAAATATATGAACTTTGAGCCGGTAAAAATATCCCAGCGGCTGGGCTCGGTCTCTATTTCTGCCCGACGGAGAAAGATTTAACTATCTGATAATTAAAGTTAAAACGAAATGAATAGTAATTTTTTAGTTTTGATTTTAAGTTTGGCAGTATTTTTGCAACATTTACTGATAGCCTAATAATTTCTTCATCTGTTCTCCTCCTAAAAACGGTTAACCGAAAAATGGTAACCGTTTTTTTATTGGTTTCGCCTGGCAACTCGGCCGCGAGCGAAAAACCCTCCCCGCAGACGATCAGCCACCCTTATAAATCTCTTGTAATTTTGCGGCTCGCAAGGTAAACTGAATATAATTTCCGTGCCAACTCGTTGAATTTTATTTGGGATTTCTTAGCCCTGCATTCGGTCTTCAGCCGTTCTACATATTATCACGGTCTTAAATCACCTTATAAGGATGAAATAGCCATACCGATGGAAGCAAATTGCCCGGAATGCCGCAAAGTTTTTGAAATACCCGACAGCCGCCTGAAAAAATATGATAAGCAGATTCGGTTTGACTGCCCGGCTTGCAAAATAGGTCAGATTACCATAGATCTGGATCCAAAGGCATACCCCGCCATACCCCAAGCCTCGTCAAGCAGATCAAAAGGCGGCCCCGCCCAACACCCCACCGGTACTGCCCTGAAAAGGATAATCCTGCGGAAAATGGAAGACCTGCCGCCAATGCCCCAGATTGTCATAAAAGCCCGCGAGATCATGGGGGATCCGAGCGCCGGGATCAAAGACTTGGTCAATTTGTTTGAAAAAGATCAGTCCATCGTTGCCAAGGTGCTGCGGCTCGGCAATTCCGCCTACTACGGGGTCAGCGGTAAAATTGCAACCGTCAAGCATGCCGCCGTCTTACTCGGGTTGAAAACACTGAGCGAGGTGATCACGATGGCCGGTATTTCAAACCTCATGGCCCGGGAATTGAAAGGCTATGGTATGGATTCAGGCGACTTATGGCGCCATTCACTGGCGGTTGGGTTCGGCGCCCAAATTTTAGCCGACAGGGTCAAGCCCGGCCTCTCCAACGACGCCTTTGTCGCAGGCTTGATCCATGATGCCGGCAAAATTGTATTAGATCAATATGTGCTTGAAAGGAAAGATGAAGTCGATGCCTTCCTGGCTGACGGAGAACGAACGTTCTTCGATGCCGAAAGAAGTCTGCTGGGCCTGGACCACTCTGAAATTGCCGCCAATGTTTGTAAAAAATGGTTCATCCCCGAATCACTTACGACGGCCATCCGGTGGCATCATCGCCCCTCCCAGGCCGATGCAAACGAAATGGCCCTCTTGCTGCACGTTTCCGATTATTTCGCCAAGATGAGCGGCATGGGAACCGGTATCAACGACCTAACCTATCAGATGGAAGAGCACGCGCTGGAATCGCTTGGTTTTGAGGAAGAAGAGTTGGATTATTTGCTGGTCGATGTCATGGAATCAGTCGAAAAAATTGCCGCAGAATTTCAAGATATCTAATCTTTCAGCATTTGAGAAAGCCCCTCAACCTGCTCATCCGTAGTATTGATAAATGATACGCCGCAGCCGGGAAGATACAGGCTGCCGGGGGTCCACGGCTTGACCCAATTTATCTCGCACTGGATCGGCGTTGGTTGTTTCAGTTCGGTAGGCACCAGCCAAAGGGTGTCTCCCTTGGAGCAGGTTTCATTGGTCACCACGAAACAGCTTTTAATCGTAAGATTTTCAATGACCGCTTTCTCGGGCTCCTGCGTGAAATCATCCGAATAAAATATGTAGGCGCTGCGGAATATCCCTTTCTGTTTACCGGAAGGTATATCCCGCGGTTGGATTTTACGGCATAGATCATTAATAAAAGCGTCCAGTAACGCCTGGCCTTTCAACCGCCCCAAGCTCTTGCTTTCAAGTAATCCGGAAAACGAATCTGAACCCGGCTTTTTGGTCACCCGCATCACCGGAAAATGCTGCAGCAGGTGCGAAAACAAGAGTTTTTCACCGCTGCTGGATTTGATGAGAGTTCGGATATCGACCAGAAATCCCGAGTACAATTTTCCTTCGCTTTGATTTCTGAAATCAATAAAATTGGGATATACTTCAAGCCTTATACCATCATAGGCAGCCAGGTGGTTTTGGTAAAACGTTCTGTTTTTTTCATCGCTGACGATCAGGACCAGGGTTATTTCCTTATCAGACATACGTTCACCTTGATTTTATCTCAGTAGCATCCGGCTTTGCAGCAGCTGTGTTTTCCAGATAGGATTCGATGGTTCCAAACGTCCCCAATCGACAAATAGGAAAAGGCTGCCGACGCGGACGTTAAGATTTATCATGTATTGCCAGTAGTTAGAATAACCCTAGCCGCGATTTAAGTCAAGCTGCACACGCGAGGCAACGCTGGTAGTGAGCGTTCAGTCTGATCGAGAGAGGAACTACAGCCGTGAGCTTTTTTTTGCCGAATGGTCTGTTTAAAAATGACTGAGCGGCCTGTCGGGTCGAAGCCGAAGGCGACGTGTGGGGTCGTAGCTCGAAGAGCGAAGCCCCAAGCCTGAAGCGATTCCACTATTTTACATTCGTCATTCGTCATTCGTCATTTAATACGGGCTAACGGGTCAACTGGCGGTATTTTATGCGGTGCGGCCGGTCGGCTTCGGATCCTAAACGTTTTCGGCGGTCGACCTCATACTCCGACCAGTTGCCCTGAAACACAACCACCCGGCTGTCGCCTTCAAAAGCCAGGATGTGGGTGGCGATTCGGTCCAGGAACCAGCGGTCGTGGCTGATCACCACGGCACACCCGCCGAAATTATCCAAGGCCTCCTCCAGGGCCCGCAGGGTGTTGACATCCAGATCGTTGGTCGGTTCGTCCAGCAATATGACATTGGCCCCGTTTTTGAGTATTTTGGCCAGATGCACCCGGTTGCGCTGACCGCCGGAGATGGTTGCCACCTTTTTTTGCTGATCGGATCCTGAAAAGTTGAAACGGGCCACATAAGCCCTTGAGTTGATCGTCCGGCTGCCAAGTTCGACCTGCTCGTTGCCGCCGCTGATTTCCTGCCAGATGGTCTTGTCGGGATCCAGTTCCCGATCCTGATCGACATAGGCAAGCGTGACTGTTTCCCCTAGCCGGATCGAGCCGGAATCAGGTAATTCCCGGCCTGTGATCATATTGAATAGCGTGGTTTTGCCGGCACCATTGGCGCCGATGACACCGACAATGCTACCGGGGGGTAGGCTGAAATTCATGTCATCGATCAGCAGGCGATCGTCAAATCCTTTGCGAACGTGCTCGGCCTCGATCACCACATCACCCAAACGCGGTCCCGGCGGGATAAATATCTCAAGATCGGCCTCCTGCTGCTGGGCTTCCCGGGATATCAGCTTCTCATAGGAATTGATCCGGGCCTGGCTCTTGGCACGGCGTCCTTTGGGTGACATGTGGATCCATTCCAATTCACGTTGCAGGGTCTTCTGGCGCGCACTTTCAGCTTTGTCCTGGCGTCGCAGGCGCTCTTGCTTCTGCTCCAGCCAGCTGGAATAATTCCCTTTCCAGGGAATTCCCTCCCCCCGATCGAGTTCGAGGATCCAGCCGGCCACGTTGTCGAGAAAGTAGCGATCATGGGTAACCGCGATGACGGTCCCCGGATACTGCTGAAGATGCTGCTCGAGCCAGGCGACACTCTCGGCATCGAGGTGGTTGGTCGGCTCGTCCAGCAGCAATATGTCCGGCTTTTTCAGCAGCAGGCGACACAAGGCCACCCGGCGTTTTTCACCCCCGGAAAGCACCTTGACCGGTGTGGTTCCCGGCGGACAGCGCAGGGCATCCATGGCCATTTCCAGGCGTGCGTCAAGGTCCCAGGCGTCCATCACATCGAGCTTTTCCTGCACCCGGGCCTGCTCCTGGATGAGCTTGTCCATCTCATCATCGCTCATGGGTTCGGCAAACTTCAGGTTGATCTCTTCAAAAGCCTGGAGCAGATCAACGGCTTCCTGCGCGCCTTGCGCGACCACCTGCCGCACGCTCCGGTCGACGTCCATCAGGGGTTCCTGCTCCAGGTAACCGACGGTATAGCCCGGTGAGAGGATAGTCTCGCCGTTGAAGTTTTTGTCCTCGCCGGCCAGAATGCGCAGCAGGGAGCTTTTGCCGGACCCGTTGAGACCGAGAACCCCGATTTTGGCACCGTAAAAGTATGACAGAGAAATATCTTTCAGAATCGGTTTTTTATCATAAAACTTGCTGACCTTGATCATCGAGTAGATAATTTTATGGGGATCGGTACTCACCGTTCATGACCTCCTGTGCCAGGTTAGTGGGTCCTGCCGTCTGACTAGGGCAGGATTCAGTGGACGATCTTCACCCGGCCGACCAGTCCACTGGTTAGCCGGACCTTGATACCATGGGGATGATTGGCCGATTTGGTTAGAATATCTTTGACCACGCCCCGGGTCAGTTTGCCGGTGCGCTGATCTTTTTTAAGGACAATCTCGACTTCAAGTCCGGGTCTGATATCCCGCCGGTTTCTTCTATCCATCGGCAAGTTTCCAATTTTATAAAGGTTGTCGTTAATAGTCAAGCAGTGGGACCGAGGTAGCGGATTCGGTTTCATTAAGCGGGTCCGGGCCATAGGCGTCGTCCGGCAATTGCTCCAGCTGTTCCCGGTTGAGAGAGTCGGAAAGCGGTGAATAATAAAAGGCCAGCTTGAATTCATTGATCGAATTTTTAATTTTTAATTTAATTTTCACATCCGAAACTTTCCAACGGTAAATTACCTGCCGGCCGGCATCTTCGTAGGATATCTTGGGTTCACCGTGTTTTTCAGAAAACTTTTGCGCCAAATGGGAGAACTGTTCGGCCGAACGCAGCTTGATAAAGGCCGCATAAAGTTGATTCCGATAAAACCCGTAAGATACCCGGGGAATCGGCTGATTGGCAGCATGGTAAAGCCGGTTGGTTTTCACGTAAAAGGCGGCCCGCCCCTTTTGATGCACCTGGGTCAGCTCATGGTAATCTGAAACGGAACCGCCCCATTGCATACCATGGATGCCCTGGTGAATATAAAGCGCCTCGGCCGTCGTACCCGGAAGGACCATAAACCATATGCTGAGAAGAATGATAGCATATTTCATTCTGAAAGCCTCCTGTCAGTTTGTACACCCCAAGTCTCATTCGTCAATAATGATGTTGGAGGAAATATATTTATTCCAAAAAACTGAGCACCGATAAATGCGTTGTCAATCAGGTGAGAACTTCCTGGCTGGAGGCGCTGCCGTTGGCCTGAACAACAGCCGGTCCGATCAAAAAAAGAAACTCCGGCAAGAAAAATATCGAAAGCAGAATTTCAAATGCCGAATACCGAATACCGATTCTTACACCGCCCGACTTCAACGATGCATCCGCTCAACCGCCGCCAGGGCGATAACGGCCATTTCTACCTGAGCCCGCCATTCCAGCGCCGTCAGGCCCCACTGTTCGCATTCATCCGGATCGGCGTCCCGCTCGAATGCGGCGCGCGCCTCCCGCAATGACAAGTTGTCGTAGCACCAGGCAGCGAAGGAGTCATCTGCCAAATGGATGGAGGGGTTGGTTTGGGAATCGCCGGCGAGGGCGGCTCTCAATTCTTTGGGGGTATGGACTGTCATTGCGTTGCCTGTATTACATTTATTTACTTTATTTTCAATACCGCTCCTTCAGCTGCCGAAGCCGCCAGCCGGGCGTATATGCCCAGATAGCCTTGGGCGGTCTCGCCCGCCGGTCTTTGCCACCCGGCCAACCTGTCAGCCAATTCCTGGTCATTGATATCGAGCTGCAAGGATCGATTGGGAATATCGATGATGATGGTGTCGCGGTCGCGCACAGCGGCAATGGGCCCACCTTCAGCGGCCTCCGGCGAAATGTGGCCCACAAAACAACCATTGTTGGTGCCGGAAAAGCGCCCGTCGGTGACCACAGCCGTTTTCAGCGCAAATCCGCAGCCATAAAGTAATTTCATGGCGGTCGCCATTTCCCGCATACCCGGACCGCCCTTGGGCCCCTCGTATCGAATCACCAGCACGTCGCCAGGTTGGATGCGGCCGTCTATGATCGCCTGGTTGGCCGCTTCCTCGCAGTCGAAGCACCTGGCCTGACCGACAAACTTCTGCATATCCGGGTGTATGGCGGCCGTCTTGGTGATCGCGGTATCCGGAGCCAGGTTGCCGCGCAAAACCGCCAATCCACCCTCGCTGCTCCAGGGATTTTGAATCGGTCGGATGATAGCGGCATCGCCTCGAGGTGCATCGGCCAGATTCTCGGCCACGGTTTTGCCGGACACCGTGAGGGCCTCCCCATGCAGCAGCGGTAATATTTCACGCATGACGGCTCTCACGCCGCCGGCCAAGTGAAAGTCGGCAACATTCGCCGCAGCTGCCGGGTTGACTTTGGCAATATGGGGCGTCGTCCGGCACAGATTGTCGAAATCGGTCATGGAAATCCGCATTCCGGCTTCATAGGCAATGGCCGGCAAATGCAGTGCGATATTGGTCGACCCTCCGATGGCGGCTGTCAGTCGAATCGCGTTTTCGATCCCCTTCCGGCTGATGATCTGACGGGAGGACGTCCCATTGCTGACCAGTTCGACGATCTGCCGACCGGAAAACTGGGCGGCGCGCAACCGGTCGGCATGGGTTGCGGGTATGTTGGCCGTACCGGGCAGGCTGATGCCCATCGCCTCGGCCGCACAGGCCATGGAATTGGCGGTTCCCATAAAAGAGCAGGAGCCGCAGGTCGGCATCACGCGATCTTCGAGACGATTGAAAGTTTCCTCGTCGATTCGGCCGGCTTTGAGCATTCCCAACCCTTCGGCGATCGAGGTCGTGTCGGAAGCCCGGCCGTCGAATTCACAGCCGCCCTCGGACGGCCCCCCGACAACATGAATGGCCGGTACATCCAGCCGGGCGGCTCCCATCAGCATGCCGGGCACGATTTTGTCGCAGGAGCCCAGCATGACGATTCCGTCCAGTTTGTGGGCCTGTACCATCACTTCGAGGCTGCCGGCAATGATTTCCCGGGAGGGCAGTACGTAGTGCATGCCCTCATGACCGTTGGCAATGCCGTCACAGGCCGCAATGACGCCGAACTCCAGCGGCGTGCCGCCGGCCTGCAAAATCCCCTGGGTCACATATTCAGCCACCCGCCGCAAGTTGTAGTGCCCGGGAACAATGCGGTTCCATGAGTTGGCGATTCCGATCAAAGGCTTCGACAGATCGTCATCGCTGTATCCCATCGATTTGAACAGAGCGCGCACCTTTGACCAACGGGGTCTTTGAAGAATTTTCCGGCTTCTAAGATTTGTCATCAGATCAGTACCTTTCCCTTGTCCAGGATCAGTTTGCCATCGATGTCGAGGCTGGCCTCGGCGCATATGATGTCGATATGGCATCCGGCGGAGGGTCATTTCGCGGTGATACCCCGAAGTAGCCCGTACCCCGATGCCTGACGTCTGAAGCTTCAGGTATCGGGCCCCAGGTCAACTGTCAAGCATAAAATAAGATAGTTATTTAATACCGGAATTATCAAGAATAAGGGGCTTGTCATTGGAAAGGAAGGATTTTCCAACTTCTTAAAAAAATTTGACAAACCAATATTAGTCGCTATCGTATAGCCACAAAGTAGCACACCGATGGTGATCCATCGCTCGGAACGATTCTTACCGGTTTCTCGAGTATGTTGATTGAATTAATGGAGGAAAACCATGCTGATCCCGCAAAAACTTTCGGGCTTGATAGTCCTGTCTGTTGCTCTGCTATTGCTTTCAAACTTACCTTCAGCTGCCGAGACGCGGAAGGTTTACGGCTATGCAATAAACAAAGACGGGCGAGTCGCATATCTGGAGGAACACCTGGCCACATACCAAAACGGTAAGATTGCTGCCATTGAAACCAATTTCTACAATCCCAATGCTGAAAGAATTGCCAGGCAGCTTTCAGATTTTACCCAAGGGGCGCAGTACGGAAGCTATGATTTTGTAGATGAGCGATATGATTACAGCGATGGCGTTCGCGTGACGGCGGATCGCATTCTGGTTTACCGTCAAAAAAAATCCAATACCGAAAAAAAGGAAAAATCTATTCCTAGAAACGATAACCAGGTCGTTGGACAGGGATTCTATCAGTTTATCACGGCCAATCTCGAGCCTCTGGTGCAGGGCCGGATTCTTTCCGCCAAACTCGTGCTGCCGGCCCAAATGGGGCAATTCGACGTTCAGGTCAGAAAAAGCTCGATACAGGGCGATCGCCTTGTGTTGACGGTTGAACTTGACAACTGGCTGCTGCGATTGTTTGCACCGGATGCTGAAATCGAGTATGACATGAAAAACCGACGGCTATTGCGCTATCGCGGCATATCCATGGTGTCGAATTCGAACCGTAAAAACCACGAGGTGGTCACAACATACGATTACTCCCAACAGCCGTCCCTGTTGGCTTATCTCGCTGAAGCCCGCAGGTCCGCGGCACCCACCATAAAATTATCTCAAAGAAATACCGAACACTATATTCAAAGATAGCCATCCGGCAAACATCGCATATCGTTGACGGTAAATCAAATTAAGCAGTTGACTGAACAGGCACGCTTTTCGTACCATTGGACGTGCTGTTTATTGCGGGTAATTGAGATTTTCACAGATTTTCACAGATAATTTATTCCAGGTCCACCTGGCGGCGGAAGAATCAATGCAGCGAAGTCTGCGAATGAAATTCGCTTTTTTTTCGCCGAAGGCGATTGAGATGATTCGTTTTAAAATCTGCGTGCATCTGCGAAAATCTGCGTCCTAAATTACGTATTTCGAATTTGCAATGCGACACTATTTTTCAAAACAGAGATCAATTTACCTATGACTGAAAATATTTCTGCTACCATTATCGAAAGCATGAGTGACGGACTTATCGTGCTCGACCTTCATGGTAATATCGTCAGAATGAATCCGGCAGCGTCGCGAATGCTTGGTATCAACTGGGAGGAATGCAAGGACAGGACTTATTTCCAGCTTTTCATGAATGAACCGGGAAATGACGCATTCAATGATCTGCTATTAGACGGCATTCAGCACGGAAAAACACGGCTGTATGGCGAAGTGCCGTTCGTGAGAAGAGATGGAGGTTTCCTCGATCTGGCCGTGACCACCTCCATTTTGAGAACTGAATCAGAGATGGACCAGACGGCTGATATCGTCGTTGTTTTCAAGGATATTACTGAATTTAAGGCGCTGGATCGTGCCCGCCGGAGGGTACTCGATCACCTTTCTCACGAGCTCAAAACACCGTTGTCCATTGTTATAACCGCGTTAAAAAGGTTAGAATCTTCCCGGAATAAAAGATCAATCGAGAGAATCAGACGAAATCTTCAAAGGCTGCAAGATATTCAGATGGAAGTTGAAGAGATCGTCAATCAGGAGACGTTTAAAGCAAAACGCGACATACTGCCTTGGCTGAAACAGACACTGGATTTTGTGGAAATCTTGCTGGAGGAAAATTCGACTCATTCAGAGGCGCTGCATTATCTGAAGGAGGAGATCGGGAGATTTCTCGAGACACCCAAATCAAATATGGCGAATATTGATTTTAGGGAGCACATACAAAGCGCAGTAGCTTCAGCCAGAACCCTTTCATCACATCGCGACATTACGCTTACAAGCAGATTAGAAGCCGATTCTCAAATATGGATCGATCCTGATGTCATTGACAAGGTACTCATGAGTATTTTAAAAAATGCGATTGAAAATACCCCTGACGGAGGAGACGTGTTGATTTGCCTTAGTCAGCAACCGGGAAGCGTCGAACTTTCGATAAAGGATTCCGGTATCGGCATTACCCAAGAGAGTCAGAAGCAAATATTCGGTGGATTCTATCATTCACTGGAGACGGACCTTTATTCTACCAAAAAGCCCTTTGATTTTGGTGCTGGGGGAAAGGGTCTGGATCTGTTGAGATTAAAGGTGTATGCCGAGACCTATAACTTTCAGGTCGAGTGTCAGAGCACGCGATGTCAATATATTCCCCGAGAAAATGACATATGCCCCGGCGCCATCACAAAATGTCTTCACGTCAAGACCAAGAAAGAGTGCGCAAAATCAGGAGAGACGACTTTTAAAATTGCGTTTCCTGGAGAAAATAGAGACATGCGGATTATGAAATAGTGTTTCAATACGTAATCCCGATTTTGCCAATCATGTTTTACCTTATTCATAATAACATCATTGACAATCCGCCTTTTGTAGATTCCTCGTACAATTACGTGGTGCAATGTTCCAGGAGCACTCAATCGGGAAATGCCGGTATTGGGCCTACATCGCTTGAATCACGTTTACATATCACCACTATAGACTCCATACTTGGCTGGATTCTCTTTAAAGCTCAATTACTCCTTTTTTACCAGATATAAAATTTGTCTTCGGGGGCGCCTTCTTCTTTGAACGATCAATATACTCCAGCGCATTTTCCATTTTCTTATACCCATCTTTACCTTCACGAAACATAGCAAAAGCATCTTCGATCTCTTTGGCTGCAAACTCCAACTGCTGTAATTTGTAGTCAGACTTTAGATACGCCTTTAGCTCAGAAAGAAGTTCAGTGATTTCTTTATATTCTTTTTCAAGATTGGTCCTGTCTTCTGCTGGGTACTTCAATGCATAAAGTTGGTTATAAACAATGCTATCTGTTAAGTTTACATAATTTTCACTTAGTTTCATTTTCATGCCTTTCAGCTCCCTGGACCAACTTGAGGTTTAACTACTATCACATCATTTCCACCAGAAAAGTTCTGGAAATCAACAATTTGCGGCGTATTTGAGGTCTTATTTCCTATTGTACCATCTAATATCGTTCCTGTTTGCTGCAACCTTACATCTGGGATCCTATGTTTTCCGGACCCACTTGGATCACGTAGCCACCTATTGACTAGAGCATCAGCTCCATGACCTTCCGCCATTCCTTCACGTTTAAGGAATTTCTTTAATCGCAACCTTGCTGCTTTAACGGTTTTCTGACCTAGCACTGTTTTCCAATTCATGCCAAGACCACTTTGAGAACCTTGTGGAATAAGTGATCTAACTAACTAAAGAGTCTATTGAGCGATAGTTTCCACCCATATAGAAAATCCGATCGTTGCCGTATGTTTAGTATGATGATCGAAGATCATCTAGTTGGATTAGTCAATGTCCCCAACGTCTCTTTAATGAGCGGTCCTGATCTTTTATATTTTTATGAAGGCCGGTTGGTAGTGACTCGGATTTCCTAAGTCGCCTGAATATCATCATCAAACCAATATCTGTGTGTCTTTCAATTTTGTTCTTATTAGGTTAACAGTCGATTGATTATGAATTTTAAGCGTATATAGATCTTTTTTATTCAATTTCTTAAATGAAATATTTGATTGCTGGATAATGAATTCCTCAAAAGTAAAATCATTAGAAATTTTTGTTTTAATTTGCTTCTTATTTAATAAGTTATATGGAAAAATATCACGAATTTTAGTTATTCTATCTTCGGGTGAAGTGGAGTACCAATCAATGAGAGATTTTTCCTCCTCTTCGGATAACTGACCATTATCAAGATTAAGTATATAAAACTCAGGATTCTTATCTTTTTCTTCCGAAAATGCATATCCGAAATCCCAATCAAAATTGTTTATATAATAATCCAGTATGTAATCAAATTCTTTACTAAATATAGGGATAAAGTATTCGTTAATAACAAAACAAAGCAATATTTCTTTAGCCGCATTCAAATAACTAATAGACGCACTTACAAATCTGTCGTACGCGGGTTCGTCACTATTAGTAGGATTTGCAGAAATTGATAATACTTTAATTCCACTAAAATCAGTTTTGATTAATTTTCTATGTGAACTTCCACCAATCTTGGTTAGTTTTCCTGAATACCCTTTACCTTGAGCGCCAATATACGTTGGCTCTATATTATTTTGCTTCAATAAATCAACAACAGATGAATAAAACTTACTAAACAACACTTGTCCGGGAGACGATTGCCCGTATGAGTAAAGCCCTATCGCTGACTCTGTGTTTAGTAAATCCAAGTTGTTCATTACAGCCCATCTCCTTAGCGTTTTATTTCTTTTTTTTGGTTGGCACAACGACCCTTGGTGGAAGGGGATTATAGCCTTGATTTCTTATCTGTTCAGCCAGTTCTGCATTCCTATTCCGCAATATCGCGGGTGAATCTGTTTTTGACTGTACTTCAACGGGGCGAACATTTTTGTTATTATAAACAGACAAAACATCTGGTCTTCTATTAGATTGAATCGTTTTAGCAGGTAGTTCTAAACCACGATTATAACCGTGATCCAAATGTACGCTGACTACATCAGGTTTCTTTGCTTCAGTAATAGCCTCCCTATATGAACGGAATTGATGTCCGGGGGTGCCTGTTTTTTGAGCAGTGCCACTAATTTTTTGATACCATAATGCATCTTCACTCTTTGTGGCAGCATCTCCCGCACCTCCAGCTAGTTTTCGACTAGGCAACTTGGACGTTTGCTCCAGGCCTTCGCGGATAGCATTATTTCCAGCCCTGATTCCGGGGCCTACCCCGGTTAAGCCGGGAACCGCGATACCCAGTAAATCGCCCCCTACGGCTGCCAGATTTACCAGATTGGGATCTCTTATATATGTGACAACACTCCAAGCAAGCAGACCAACATCGAGATAGGTATCTGGCGAAAAAAGCTGAAATGCATGGCCATCTGGATCGACATATTTAAGTGGATTATTTCTGGCGTAAGCGTACCGATTCAAACTCTGCGGGTCATGCCAATTGGGTACGATGCTGTCAGCCGAGATAAACTGTCCGACAACCGGATCATACAGCCTGGCATCATAATTGTAAAGCCCGGTAGAAGGATCCAACTCCTGGTCGGTGAATCCATAGTTGGTCTGAGTTATACCCGGCGGTGCCCGGTTCAGGCCGTAGGGCAGGTATTCAGTACTAACAAATTTCTCACCGTAACTATCCGACAAGGCCGTTGAGCTTTGCAAGTGGTCTTTGTGATAGTACTGAATCCCGGTGGAGGTTATTTTAGCGATTCGCAAATTGCCGGCAAAGATGTATTTCGTGGGTTGCCCATCGATGACCTCAAAATGCTCACCAATATAAAAGGTACTCCCGGTCGGTTTGATTTTTTTGGCACGATTGTTTTCGGCATCGTAGTCAAAAGCGACCGTTACGCTTTGGTCGTTTGCGCTGCGCTCGATTTGAGTCGGCATGTTGTCTGCATTATATGAGACAGATCGAACTGGCACTTCATCCTGTACCGAAAAATCATGGCTGATGGTCATGTTTCCGTTTAGGTCATATTCCGGCTCATGTAAAACACTATTTTTCTCAATACCTTTGGGCGCATGAAAAGGCCGGTTGTCGTCATAGCGAAAAGTCAATTCAATCACCCTCGAGGGATGCACCAGCGCCGCATCGGATGATCTTTCGGATTTGAGCCGGTGCAGTTTGTCATAGCTATAAAAACGTTTGACTTTCCTCAGCTCATCTTCGATTTCTTTCAAGTCTCCTGCCGGGGTATACTTGTATCTTTTTCGTGTAATATCATTGGCCGGTTTGGTAGTGAGATCTTGTGCGCGGATCATCGCCAAACGGGATGACCAGAGGTCATACTGGTAATCGGTAGCGGTTCCGTTACCCATGTAGAGGTACCCGATTTTTCCATCAGCTAAATACTCTTCAAAGGTCCCGTACCGTTCCTCGTTAGGACCGACAACACGATGCAATAGCCTGGTTCCAGGATAATATTGGTAGGTCACTTCATGGGTATCCGGATAAATCATCAACGTTGGATTGCCGGCCAGATCATATTCGAAGCCCGCTGAATAAGTGATATTATCATCAACAAAGGTTTTGGAGACAGTTTTCACGCGACCCACCGGATCATATTCTTCAAAGGTTTCTGACACCACTGAGTTGGTGACGGAATATAGCCGCCCCCTTCCATTGGCAATATTCAGATTGTCGTAGGTGTAACTGACGGCATGATCAGAGGGTCCAGGGGGATCATAAGTTTTAGATGTTATTCGATTCAATTCATCATAATCAAATCTGATAGTTTGGGATTTGGGATCGGTTTGGGTAATTCGATTGCCATTAGCATCGTAGGTATAGATCCAATATCCCAGGTCCGGATCATCCATCGTTTTCATTCGGCCAAGACTGTCATAGCCAAAGTTGGTAATCGTATAATCTCCATTTTTGGAAATAGTCAGCAGATCACCGGCGGCATTGTAGCCGTAATAGGTGTAGATCGGCCCATGATCCGAATACTCGACAATCTGGCGGATATGATCGAGGTAATCGCTAACTGCTTTTTTCCGGGAGCCGTCCGGATCCGTGGTAGTGGTTGCCAAACCGCTGTAGCTGATATTTGTCGCTACCGGCCCATGGTCTTTGACCTGGCGTTGGATCCTGGTCGGCCTGCTCCAAAAGTCATATTTTTTCTCCTCCCATAGATAGCCGGAATTTTTACTGAAGTAAGGCCCTTCAGTCCTCTCAATCCTGCCCATGTTATCATAGCGCGTCCCGGTATAGATCGGTTTACCATTTTCGCCATAGGCAGTTGACTTTATTTTTCGTTTGAGCCCGTCAAAATAGTCGACTTGGGTAATAAAATCATTTCCACTTTTTTTGATCCTGGTTTCCACAGAACTCGGAAATGTTTCATCATCATAAGTTTTTGCGGTTAGACCGCCGTCGGGAAAATCCGCCAGCAACAATCGGCCGAGCACATCCCAAGAAAATTTATATGGCTTCCGGTTCTCATCAAGTGCTTTCGTTACCTTGCTAACCTTGTAATCAAACTCCAGGTTTTCTCTGATGTGGGTTTTTCCTTTAGTCTCCGGATATGTTATTTTAGCTGGAATCGAATGGGTGACGGTTTCATATTCAATGGCCGTTTTATTGCCCCTTGGATCGATTTCGATTGCGGGGTTGCCGTATGCATCAGGGGTCCATCGTGTCTCGGGATCATCGCCCTGGTCATTCCATTGTCGTTCACTGATCATATTGCCGCTGCTATCATAGTCAAAAGTCGATTCCCGCACTTCATTGCTGATACTGCCGCTGCTGAGTGTTGTCCGGGTTCGGCGCCAGGTCCAAAATCCCTTATTGATGTATGAATAGGATGAAATTACTGGATCTGCACCTGGCCCTGTGCTGGTTTGGGTTACGATCTGCCCGTGGTCATTTGAGTAGGTGAAATCATCCTGAATTTTCACCGATGGATCGAAAAAGTGCTCGACGACTTTGCGGTCGAGCCGGACAAACCTGGCACCAGGAGACACCGCTGGCTGCGCCCACGTCAGGGTGGTTTTGGAAAGCGGATTGTTGCCCGGGTCCACATGATGCACTAAATACTCTCTGCCTTTGCGATATTCGTCTTGAAAATAATACTTCTGGAATACCGAGCTGTCCGGATTGCTTTGGTCCACATGGCCAAACCCTCTGAATTCAGCATCTGTATTTTCATAATATCCCTTTGAATAATCATAACGGGTTGTGGCCACCACCTGGTTGCCGTCATCGACAGTCCTTGACGCCAAGGTCTGAATAATAAATGGCAGGTAGGTGTTCGAATAGCCTGCCGACGATTTGTAGCTGAAGGTCGTTGTAGCGCCGAGGCCGTTTTGAATGCCGGTTAGCAGGTCCGGGACTTTTGCGTGGCTGCGATAGGTATAAACAACTCCGTTAGAATCGCGCTGAATCAGATCATCGCCGCCAAGTCCATCGATGTTGGCGGCCGTGAAATAGCCCGGGTACCGGGCGCCGGAAGTCGCGGGGGTGGATACCGAATCGCTAAAGGTGCCGTCGGACCTCGATAAATGATAATCAACATCTGTGTATACCCGGTAATTGCGGATGATGTCATGGGAGCCGTCTTTATTCACGTCAGCAACAATAATACGGCCAGAGTTGTCGACTGCCAGCTCCAGGTCGGTTTCAATGCCGCCCGAAAATTTTCCATTGGCCTGGTAAAAATGAACGTAGACTTTGGAGGAAAGACGCTGCACCTTGAGAAGATCGGTCAATCCGTCACCGTTGAAATCGCCGGGCAAGATGTGGCCGATATCATTGGCGCCATTGCCCAGATCGCTTTCAATGCCGGCCCCAAACCCGCCTTTTCCATCGGCTAAATTAACCTTGATCATTGAATTTACTTTTACCCGGACCAAGTCGTCATAGCGGTCGCCGTTGCAATCCACCACCAGCGTGCGGCCTTTTTCATTGGTCGAATCCAATATTTTTTCGGCAATCTGGCTAAAGGTACCATCAGTTTCAAGTTTATAAGTCCAATACCAGCTAGAGGTGCTTTTCAATTTAATCAGTTCCAATCGCCGGTCGCGGCTGACCACGTCAACGACCAATATCCTACCGGAATCATTGGCACCGCCCAAATCTGAGGGAACTCCGGCCTCAAATGTTCCATCGCCCTGTCCCCGATGGAAATAAACTGTGCCTGCCAGCCCGGTAGCAGATACTTTGACAATGTCCACCGGACCGTCACCGTCGAAGTCGGCCACCAGGATGAACCCGGCTTTGTTGGTACCACCAGCCAACTCGGTTGTGACAACCCCGCGGTATGTTCCATCCCCATTTGACTGGTACACATATACAAAGGGCGTCTGACCTTGCTTGCTAAATTTAAGCAAATCGGGATAACCATCCTTGTCGCAATGTCCGGTGAACACATAGCCGGCATCATTTTCCCCTTCGGTTTGGGTGGTTCGTTCACCGGTAAAGGCGCCGTCTCCGCCCTCCTGATAGGTAAATCGCACCGGGAGCAGGGGGGCTGCTTCAATCTTCCAGAGCCGCGACCGCCCGGATACTCCGGTTTCATACTCAAGAATATATTGCCGCGCAGTTTGCCCGTTGGCTTTGGTCGTTATGGATGTCAGCAGCTTGGCTGTTTTTACGCCGACCCCGGATATATATGAGATTTCAATATCTGAACGCCCCCCGTAACCAAAGTCTACACGGTTGGTAGCGGCGGCAGCGGGATGGCCCGTATATGTTATATAATCCGGGTAAATTTGTCCCTGATCTTTGAAATAAAAAATTTTGTAGTAATTGCCGTTGGCATCTTCGACTTTATCCAGGTACCATTTAAATACGCCGTAATCATTTTCCATCCGGGCGTTTGAGTCCGGATCGCTGCCGTAGTAATAGCTCGTGCCGTCACGAGTGGTCACTACCCACCCTCCATGGGGTGAAGACAGATAATATTTGGCAAATCGGCCCTCGATCTTGGCACCGAAATATCCGGGGCCCCAATCCACCCTGGATACCAACTCGGCTCCGTCATGCTCAAACTCATCGTCGTTGTAGTTAAGACCATTTTTGGTTGAACGCTGAATACTCGAAACAGAAAGGCTCCACCCCACACCCAGCATTCCATTTTTTCCGCTGCTGTTATAGTCCAGTGCGAGCGAAGGTGCCATCGCACGCCTGCCCGGTGGTATCAGGATAGGGTAGCTTAGACTGGCTGCACCCAAATTTGACAGCTGTTCAGGGATTTCAACGGAAAAAGTTTTACCGAAATCTTCCTGGGGCAAAATCTCGGGATCATACTCCGGTTCTAGAGCCAAAACACTGGTACCCGACACGATCAATACGAATATGACGCAAGCTAGAAAATGTCGTCGCAAATTCATGTTCTCCGCCTTCCTTCAACTATTTTTTTGGCACAGATGATTCTATCAATATATGTTGTGTTCTTATCAATCCTAATATTCCTGATTTTCGGTATAGAACCTTATAAGACAACTTCGGACTACAACAGCCGTAGGTTATCCACGAAAATGATCATAGCTTTTTCACGGCCTGCCGGCACATACCTCATATCTACTTCTTTCATAAGCGCAACTGAAATCATCGGGAGGATCACATATCTTCTCATACCTTAAAGCACCTTTTTGGTAGTAATATTCTCCATCATAGTATAGTTCGGGGGCCTTTCCATGCACGTCCGGCAGACGGTTTATGATCTGATCATCGTATACAAGTTTCCAGGAACAGGTCCAGTTGCCGTCCCATTCAGGCCAAGTGCTGGTTCTTCGACAAAGTTCTTCAAAATAATAATCATCGTCTCCCGACAAATAGTCATAGTAGCAGACGGGAGGACACTGCGGGTTGGTGCAGGTAGAATCCGGCTTAAGGCCTTGATCCTGACAATAGCTGTCAACAACCATAGTTCCGTCATTGCGTTGGCAGTAGACACCGCGGGTACCGACACCGCACTCCGCGTCACAGGGCCCTGTGTACCAGCTATAGGAAAAGCACGGCTGCGAATTGCAAGAGGATGATGGTTTGGCTCCGAAACAAACTTTATCCGGTACTTGGACACCGTCCGATTCGCGTTGACAATAAACCTCGCGGGTACCGCCTCCGCATTCGGCGCTGCAGGGACTGGTATACCAGTGATAAACCCGGCAACGCTGCGTGTTGCAAACCGTATCCGGCTTTTCCCCTGAACAAAATCTATCTTCAACCGGAGTTCCATCCGTGTCTGTCTGACAGTATACTTCGCGTTTTCCTACATCAATGGGATTACCATCTTCATCACGATCACCATTCCAGCATGCAAGATCACAATCCCCGATATACCAGGAATAAGTGGGACATTGCCGATCATAATCAAGATCCGGACGTCTGGTGCATACTTTCCAGTATTTGGATCTGCCACCAGAAACAACAAGTTCTCCTTTGCGGTAGGTATATTGACCGTCGTTATACACATCAGGAGCCGGCCCACCCCCGCCGCAGTCTACTCGTTTGCCTCGGAACCGAAGCCACCAGGTGCAACTATTATCGTCTTCGCTCCAGCAGTGCTGATGAAACTCGTAGTCGCCGTCGTAAGGATAACAGACCTCTGCACATTCCTGGGTATTGCAGACTTCAGATGGCTTTATCGCTTCACAAAAACTGTCAGCTACCCGGGCGCCGTCATTGTCACTCGCGCAATATACTTCGCGAGTTCCCCCTTCACATGGCCTGCTGCAGGGACCGCTCTGCCATGAATAAGTGACACAGCTTCCGTCCAGGCAACCGGTTGTACAAAAATCCGTTTCATAGTCCGTGAAGGAGTATTCGTAGCAACTGCCGTGGGCACACCCATAGTCGGTACAGGTGCGATCCCTTCGCCTGGTATTGCTGTCCTGACAATACCAGTTTCCATACGATCTGCAGACATCGGTACCGCAGTCAATGTCGATACACGCCTTATCAATACAATCTCCGGAATCACACTGTGGTTCAAGTACGATGCGCTTGCTTATCAGCCTGCCAAACTCATCATAGTCATAATAGTTGCCGGCTGGAACCGGCGCCTCGTTGCCGTCCTCCGGATCCGTTGCGATTAGGTATTCAACAAAATTCGAAAATCCATCGTCGTCCGGATCGTCATCCTTGCCTTGATCAAGATTGCCGAAGTTTTCGATTTCCCACTCATCCGCTAATCCATCGTTGTCATCATCCACCATATTCGTATTGCATAAAGTCGAACTAATTTCTTGACAGTATTCTTCAATGTTTGTCATCGAATCACCGTCGGGATCGTCATCGGCGTCCTGGTCTAGGTTGCCGAAAAAAGTCAACTCCCACCAGTCAGCTAGCTTATCTCCATCAGCGTCGGTGGTGTCATCCATGCCGCCGTAATTGCCAGAGACAGCTCGGAAGGTACTGCCGGCTTGGGCATGAAATCCGGGCTTAAGACTGATCGTTCCCCCTGCTGAGAATAAAACGATTTTATCCGGCCCAACCACGCTATTAAGCTCCGCAGTAATGTTGCCATCAGTTGCATAGGGTCCATTTTGCAACGGTTCGGTGGGGTGTAGATCGGCTGCAGCCGCAGTGCCTAAAAAAAATATAAAGCTCAGAAATAAAGTCAGTGCACATCTAAATGCGAGGCGGTTCATGATTACATTCCTTTTTTTACAGTCTTCAATTCTGCCCGCTCAGCAAGACGTTCTTGGGTTAGTCTACCGATAGCGTGACCGCGATCTATTTACGTTGCTCCAGTGCTTCGATGCGAGCCTTGAGTTCTTTCAGGCTAGCAAGCTGCCTTTCCTGATCAACGACTGTTGCCTTTAGAGAATCATTTTCCTTCTTTAATTCAATCAAGTACAACGTCATCTCCTCGATCTTTTGCATCTGCTTGGCAAGCATTTCGGAAACTGCAATACCGTTTTTTTCCACTTCCTTGGCCGATGGAATGTCCGGCAAGTGCTTGCTTTCACGAATGAAAGATTCAACCTCATCCAGAGAGGCAAGATCATAGTCCTCATCAAACACAAAATCAGACCAACCGGACTCAACTTTGATTTCCTTGGCGGTGATGGTACCGTTAACAGCTAATTCGGATGGAGGACTCGTTGTGCCGATGCCGACGTTGCCACCTGATTCTTGTAAAATCAGATTACCGTTTCCTCCAGCAACTCTTAGATGCGCATCCAAATCGTCAGTTTGATAAAGTTCCAAATAGTCGCTCCCTGCGGCATCGCCGTTAGAAGCATCAAGCACTAATTCAGCTCTCCCAGTTCCAGCGGCCCCAATTAATATATGCGAATCGTCAGAACCGGAGCTTTGAACATCCAAGTTTGCCGAAGGATTCGTCGTCCCAATGCCGACGCGAGCAGCTGTTTCATAGATAGGAGAATTACTATGAACAACATCTGAATTAACATAGCCAGAAAGGTCATTTACGATCGAAGCTGTCCAGCTGTCTGCATAATTATCTGAAGCGATACCGTAGTGAGCCAGAAATTCCGGCACTGCCACCATTGGGTGAGACCAAGAGGTCGTGGTTTCGCCAATCACGATGGCCACCTTGCCGCTTTCGCTGCTGCGCATAAATCTGATCCTTTGAATGTCATTGCATTCAGCCTGGTAGCCACGGCCTTGAAACCCTCCGTTTGCTTCGGTTGACCAATAGCCGGATATTAAATATTCGCAATTAGTGTAGCCGCTGCTGTATTTTCTTTTAAGTATTACTTTGGTCTGGGTCATTGTATGGTCATCTTGAGGTACATTGGTTTTTATAACTAGGGCGCCGGTCTGCGCACCACCCCACCTGGCACCCAACAGGTTATAGTACACCCGGGCGGATGATGTGCCGCCAACCAGAGTTCCGTTTAATTCTAAATTGCCCTCAACATCCAGGGTCTGACCAGGATTAGTTGTACCGATACCTACCCGAGTAGATGTCTCACGGATAGGAGAATTACTATGGACCTCATCGGAGTTAGCATAACCAGAAAGGTCATTTACGATTGAGGCTGTCCAGTAGTCTGCATAATTATCTGAAGATATACCGTAGTGAGCCAGAAATTCCGGCACTGCCACCATTGGATGAGACCACGAAGTAGAGGTTTCACCAACAACGATTGCCACCTTGCCGTTTCCAGAATTACGCATAAATCTAATCCTTTGAATGTCACTGCATTGCGCCTGGTATCCCCGGCCTTGAAATCCCCCGTTTGCCTCAGTTGACCAGTAGCCTGAGATTAGATATTCGCAATTGGTTTTACCACTGCTATATTTACTTTTAAGTATCACTCTCGTCTGAGTCATAGTATGGTCATCTTGAGGTACATTGGTTTGTATGACTAAGGCGCCAGTCTGCGCGCCACCCCACCTGGCAGCCAACAGGTCATAGTACACCCGGGCCGTTGGTATTCCGCCAACCAGACTTCCGTTTAATTCTAAATTGCCCTCGATATCCAGGGCTTGATCCGGATCCGTTGTCCCGATACCGACGTTGCCTTGAATTATCGCTCCATTCTCTGGCGCGTTACTGTTCATAAAACCTCCACCGATGATAGCACCACCATTTGATTCAACAGTAAATCTTGTGATACCATCTTGAAACAAAGCCGCACCCCAGTTGCTTCCTCTACCATCGACCCCAATACCTGCAGAATGTTCTCCACCATATGTCGATGTAAAGGTAGCTATGGCCTCGTTAATGTTGGTTTGTCTGACATCAAGGGCAGAGTTTGGACTTGTGGTTCCGATGCCGACGTTACCGCCTGTGTACCACATGTAACCAACAGAATCTAGCTCAAATGTTCTTTTTCCACTTTGATCGTATAAACTCATCCATATGTCGTTGTTGCCACCGTTTCTGATTGTGAGCTTTGAAGGTCCGTTGTTTGCCAAAATATTTAAAGCATCTTCGGGAGTGTCAGTAGTCTTAATTTCTAATTTAGATCTCGGGTTCGTGGTCCCGATCCCCACATTGCCAGCATTGGTGTTATATATCTTGTCACCGTTTACGGCCCACTCGTCTTGCGCCCAAGCAAAGTATGTAAAATAAAATAACATCATAAAGATTAGGCCCGCGAATCCAGCGCGGTTAATAGCTTTCATTTCTTCCCTCCAATTTTTTTAAAACTGAAATAATTATGCATTCCGCTTTATCTACCAGCTTCTAAATCAGCAAGTCGCCTTTCTAATTCAGCATTTTTGGCTTTTAAGGCCTTATTCCCCTTTTTCAATTCAATCAAATACAGTGTCATCTCTTCGATTTTCTGCATCTGCTTTGCCAATATCTCAGAGACCGCCAATCCATGTTTTGCCACTTCTTTGGCCGATGGGATATCCGGCAGGTGTTTGTTTTTGCGGATAAATAAGTCAACCTCATCCAAGGATGCAAGGTCATAGTCCTCATCAAACACAAAATCAGCCCAACCGGACTCAACCTTGATTTCCTTGGCAGTGATGGTACCGTTGACAGCTAATTTGGATTGAGGACTCGTTGTGCCGATGCCGACGTTGCCTCCGCTTGTAACTCTCAATCCCTTACTTGCATCATTATCAACAAATAGAACGAGATCGGACATCTCCTGATTTCCAAGAAGCAGATTTGACCCACTCATTTGCAAATATCCACCGTCACTTATGGTGCTGCCAGTTTCAGAATTTATCACTTGAATTGTTGGACTTGAGGATTCATATACAGATAACCTTCTACCAGGACTCGTCGTCCCGATGCCGACCTTGCCGTATTTATCTATTCTCATATGTTCGCCAAGACCACTTCCTGAATTCGTATAAAAACGCAAGTATCCTGTTTGGCCAGAACTGTCTTGCATACCCCCGGAAATTCTGGCCATGGCAAAATCTGTACCGGCGCCTTCATTAGAATCCCAGTCGCTTAGATCAATATAGGCTGTATCGCAACTTGGGCAGGAGTTGCGAGCGCCTCTTATTTTAATGCCGGCATCTGCACTCGATATATTTGTCGTCCGTGCGTATATTATAGAATTTCCAACACCAGCGACCTCGAGCTTTGTTGCCGGATCAGATGCGCCGATGCCGACATTGCCGGTATTATCAATAACAAAGTCTGCTGTTCCTGATGTTATAGCTCCTGCTTTTCCTATCGTTGGGTCTTTGTAAGCATCAACACTGCGAATAATCCCAAATTTATTTATAGCCAATGCATTTGTAATTAGGTAACGTCTTGCCGAAGCAGTATAGGCGCTATTTACATCAAGAAGAATTCCACCATAATTGCCATATTGTCTGTCACCAGCACTAACAGCAAGTCCTCCAAGCCGCAAAGGTATCGTCGTGTCTGTATTGGCAGCCGCCCCAATTGACGCGTTTCCATTTACATCAAGTTTAGCACGTGGATTTGTAGTTCCAATGCCTACATTGCCGTTATTTTGAGTAGTAATAATAGGGATATTGCCATCGTCGTAATATACCTGAAATGGGCCCCGATCGGTATGCGGATATGTACCAGTGCTCTTAACAATCAAGCCGCCTCCATCGCTTGTATTTCTAATCTCAACGAGACCGTCAACTTTATTCCCAGCACCATTGGACCCATAGATATCCAGTTTTGCACCGGGGCTCGTCGTCCCGATACCGACCTTGCCGTTATTATCAATAACAAAGTCTGCTGTTCCTGATGTTATAGCTCCTGCTTTTCCTATCGTTGGGTCTTTGTAAGCATCAGCACTGCGAATAATCCCAAATTTATTTATAGCCAATGCATTTGTAATTAGGTAACGCCTGCCGACGCTGTATAAGCGCTATTGACATCAAAAAGGATTCCGCCATAGTTACCATAGGGATTAGCGCCATCACTTACAGCAAGTCCATTAAGTCGCAGAGGTATCGTTGTATCTGAATTCGCAGCGGCCCCAATTATTGCGTTTCCATTCACATCGAGGTTGGCTCCCGGAATCGTCGTTCCGATACCGACTTTGCCGCCACTCGGATTCAAGGACAATTCAGCTACCGAACCATCTCCGGGCCTTGTTACATCGATGAAAACCCTGTTGCTATCAATTCCAAAATCGAGCTGTCTTGCAACCCAATTGCCATAGTTTATCTTAAATAAAGAGTGCTGATTTTGATCAGTAACTCGGTTATAAATTTCAAGTTTAGATCCGGGTGAGGTTGTCCCGATGCCGACGTTGCCAATATTATCAACCTTAAATAAAGTATTCCCATTCCACATTAAGCCAATTCCTGATCTCGGGCCGCTGGCATCTAAACCCAATCCTACTCTCTGACTCTGGTAATTATTGGCTGCACCAGCTATTATTTCTGATTTCCAACCAGTACTCGAAGTCACATCCGGGCCAATGACATGCAGTTTTACAGACGGTTCCGTCGTCCCGATGCCGACGTTACCGGTATTGGCATTATATATATTGTTGTCTCCGTCTGTGGTCCACTTGTCTTCCGCCAAGGCAATGCCGGCAAAAACAAATAGCACTGTAAGAGCCATGAATATGATTTCGATTGGTTTCCTGACAATCATCGTTACCCCCTTGACCACCTCCCTATCAATGGTCCTGTTTTTCAAAAAAATTTTTCCACCAAAAGTACCTACAAAATGCAAAGCGACCGAACATAGAATCAACTCCCAATAAAGACAGTTTTTAATCCATTTTTCCTACCTTATGGAGATGGTTTGCACCCTAATTATTTTACAGTGGCCTTTATAGAACCTTCCAGCACTGCCACCCGCTCTCTAAGCTGATCATTTTCTTTTTTTAGCTCAATAAGATAAAGCGTCATCTCCTCGATTTTCTGCATTTGTTTGGCCAATATTTCAGAGACCGCCAATCCTTGTTGCACAACTACTTTGGCCGATGGAATGTCCGGTAGATGCTTGTTCTTGAGAATAAAAGATTCAACCTCATCCAATGAAGCCAGGTCATAGTCCTCGTCAAACACAAAATCGGACCAACCGGACTCTACCTTGATTTCTTTGGCCGTAATGACGCCGTTAACAGCAAGCTGGGATTGTGGATTCGTGGTGCCTATGCCGACGTTGCCATTATTTTTGACTGTAACAGTAGGAACATCATTGCTATTTCTGAACTGAATACCATTACTGTCATTGTCAAAGCCGAGTCTGGCATTCAACCCAAGAGTATCTGTGCCTTGAGTGAATCTTATAAAATTTCTGCCTCCACTTTCATATCCATTTCGCTGGTTTAATGTCAAAATATCATTATCATCTGTCGTGGCATCATCTATCTGGAGCCTTGTGCTGGGGACAGTCGTACCGATGCCGACGTTGCTGTTATTTTTAATTGTAACAGTGGGAGCATCATTATTATTTCTGAACTGAATACCATAACTGTCATAATCAAAGCCGAGTCTGGCATTCAAGCCGAGGATATCTGTGCCTTGAGTGAATCTTATAAAGTTTCTGCCTCCACCTTCATATCCATTTTGTTGGTTTAAAGTTAAAATATCATTATCATCAGTTGTTGCATCATCTATCTGGAGTCTTGTGCTGGGGGTGGACGTCCCGATACCAACGTTGCCACTATGTTTGATTCTCAGCCGTTCACTCATCCCAGCTGAACTATCTCTGACCATAAAAGACATGTCATAATTTCTAGCATCAGAGGAGTCGCTGGCCTCGCTGTCGGCAATAACACCGAAAGAACCTACATCTCTGTTGCCTACGGAAATTTCTGCCGGAGCGTTGAAGCTAATATATGGTCCTCTATCTGAAATCCTGTCACCCGTTAACTTTAAATCCAAAATACCCATTCCCTGATTAAATGCTCTTGCGCTCGTTTGGATCAATCTTGTTCGGATACCATCGGTACCACTTACTTCTAGTTGCGCTCCCGGATTGCCGGTACCGATGCCGACATTGCCGCCATTAAAGTATGTATTTCCTGCCCCTCTTATCAAAACATTCAGGTTGTCTACTGCGTCATATAGCCAGAAAGATGCAGTTCCATCTCCTCCTTCGTGTAAGCCGCCGAGATTGCTGCCATCTGAAGCATTAGCCCATATCACATTCGACATGCCGCTTGACTTCACCCCTAACTTCCCTCCAGGACTTGTTGTCCCGATACCGACGCTGCTACCTGGGTTGGTATTGTATATATTGCCCCCGCTGTTTGTTGTCCACTCGCCTTCTGCGAAAGCAATGCTTGTAAAAAGAAATAAAATCGTAAGCTTCAGGTATACTATTTTTTTGTAGTAAATGCTCCTCATATCTATTCCCCCAAATCTTATGACAGAAATGATATTATGATGCTCAGTTCTGAAGCTCTTTTTCTAACTTAGAAAGTCGTCTTTCTAGTTCAGCATTCTTTGCCTTCAGTGCCTCATTTCCTTTTCTCAATTCAATCAAATATAAAGTCATTTCCTCAATTTTCTGCATTTGCTTGGCCAATATTTCAGAGACCGCCAAACCTTTTTGCTCCACTTCTATGGCCGATGGAATGTCCGGCAAATGCTTGTTTTCGCGAATAAAAGATTCAACCTCATCCAAGGAGGCCAGGTCATAGTCCTCATTGAACACAAAATCAGACCAACCGGACTCTACTTTGATTTCCTCAGCGGTTATTATTCCTTTTACGGCAAGTTTGGATTGAGGATTGATTGTTCCGATACCCACGTTCCCATCTTCATCAATCACCATTTGATCGGCTTTATTATTGGTATCAAAACGCATTCTATTATTAGCATGATCATAAACAATACCCCCTCTTTCTATTTGACCGTCAATCGCAAATACAATTCTGCCGCTATCATTAGACCCTGATTGTATACTTATACCGGTCGCAGCTGATGAACCCACGATCAAATCATCTGATGCGGTATCTGGGTTGAACGGAGAACCGGATGTTACAACATGCAAAGTGCTAAGAGGATTTGTTATGCCGATGCCGACGTTGCCGGTATCCCTGTGTATATCAATACCCCCTAAATCTGTTGTAGTGATCGCGTGAATTCCAAGATATTCATTGGACGCAGCGTGATTGAAGATTCTAAATCCCGCTGTCATAACTCCATTGGCATCAGTTTGCTCCGCAAATTCTATCTCATTGTCAAAATCAGTTCCGGAGGTATCTGCCCCCAATCTCAGTTTAGAGCCATCTCCATGAATATGAAACTTTTGCTTAGGATTCGTCGTGCCGATGCCGACCTTTCCGTCATGGTCTAATGTCATTACAACGTTGTCTGTTTCACCACTGCGTGTATGGAAGGCCATTCTTGATTTCCCTGAGCCTGCAGCTGGATTAGTCCAAAGCCCGTCGATATATGCCATCCAGTATTCGTTTCCGTCGTCCCTTTTACCGTTGAACTGGAGCCTGCCAGCGACATCATCTGGCGCAGGGGATGAGCTATTTTGGTAAAGTACAAGAGATGCCCCGTGTGTCCCTGCATTTGTCGATTCAATCTTAGCACCGCTATCGGTTGTAGATGTCACGACATGTAGCGGTTTTACAGGACTCGTTGTTCCGATACCGACGTTACCGATTGAATTGACCGAAAGCCTCCAGTCGGTGGAAGTCATATCGTATATACCAAAAAGGCCATTGGCTCCGCTTAGAAGTTGATAATGTCTACCTCCGCCCGTATTCCATAACTGAAGTCGAGTGTATGGATCGCTGCTTTCAATCTTGATATTGCCTCCCATAACATCCAATTTCGCAGCGGGAGCTGGAGTCCCGATGCCAACATTTCCGCCGCTTATTGAGTTTAAGAGTAGAGGATAAGATTCAATCTTTAAAAGTTTGTACTGACTGTTCCCGAATGAATCAATGTAGGAATTGGTCGGATCTGAATTTATATAAACTCGGTGATTTCCTGCATAGTTTCCTCCACCAATCCGAATGCTACCTGTGGTATCCGATTCACGCACATGCAATTTGCCACTGGGACTCGTTGTCCCGACACCGACGCTGCTACCTGGGTTGGTGTTGTATATATTGCCCTCGCTGTTCGTTGTCCACTCGCCTTCAGCCGACGCAATGCCAGCAAAAAGTAACAGCACCGTAAGGGTCATGTTTATGGTTCTCTTAACAAAAATCATTTTTCTCCTCCTTGGCGACCGACATGTAAATTGTCTCTGCTTTTGATTAGCCTGTTGACATCACAATTGATCACACAATCATAAATCCTGATCGGCCAGCCATGCAGCCATACGGCTCTGTAAATAGAAAAGTTGTCGAAAAATACCTATGAAATTAATACTTGCTGTCAAATAAGGATATCTATCAATTTTGTCCCCTTCGCTCGATTCCTCCCGCCAGATGAGGGAAGAGAATACTCGTCTTTTGAGATTGGTAGATAACCACGTAATTTACAATCAACGGATAAGCCGTTAGATGACTTTCACGATTTCATCAACTCCTTAAACAAGAAAAGGGATCGTAAAGCTTTACGATCCCTTTTTTTGAAACTGCATAGATAGTTTGCTCAGCATTTCAGAATTCTTTTGGATTCGATAATGTGTTGATATGTTTATTCGCCATAGTCGAGTGATTATAGATTTGTTACCTCCTGGCTGCAATTCTGGCGACCAGCCCGATAAAATTGGTTGATTGTAAACAAGCAGATTATCAGAATTTAGTCAACAAATATTAATAATTTTTACAGTTACTTACAGGTTTTTACAATAATTGACATGAGGGCTCATCAATATACTTCTGGCCTGGCAAAAGATCATCCACAAAAATAGGACCTTCTCTATACTCCTATGAAACTACATTGGAATGTCGAATGTCGATTGATCCGCCGAAGGCGGAGTGGAATCGCTTGGGGCTTGGGGCTTCGCTCTTCGAGCTACGACCCCACACGTCGCTCAGTCGATTTAAAATGGACAGAATACCTTAAATCCAAAATCCGCATTCCAAAATCTAAAATTTGCTTTTTGAAGTTTCTTTTATTGATCAGACCGGCTGTCCTTTAGCCGGATGCCGCCGCTCTTATATAAATAGTGCTGTAAATATTCCTCTCTTCCTACCAATACAGGGAAAAATCAGAATGAAAGGATCAATCGCTGGATCACACCCACGGTTGATGCATGCATTGATGATGCAGGGAGGGCTCTTCTCTACATTTCAGCAGATAAATACAGCGTTATTTGGTGGGCACAGCCCACCCTACGCTGAGGAGTTTTCACAGCGTCAGGGTCTCCAAAAGCTGTGATCGGAATTTTATGAACCGCGCTGGTAGTTCGTCTTCACGGTCTTAGGGCATTGAAGCACAGATTTGTTTTGGCATTTAATTACTGAAATCGCATCGGGTTTGCGAAGGACTTATCTAACAAAATATCTTCGCCACCAAGGCAGTAAAAAACGAATTTCTATTTGAACAAACTTTTTTTCCTTAGTGTCTTGGTGCTGTTGTGGCAATACCTTCTGGTTTATGCCTGTTGGGATCAGCCTGCATTAACGCCGCTTTTTCTTGCGCTTCGCCAAGGGATTGGGTTCGTTTTTTAATCGTTTCAGTCTTTTCAGCACACTTTCCAGACCATTTCTTTTGAGTTCATCAAAGTGCTTGAAGACTGCCTCTTCGAGAAACCGGAAATCTTTTAAAGACCAGGTTGTATGATGGTGAAGGTAGACTTCAAAGGTCGAGTTCGAATAATCAATGCGCCGGCCTAACTTTCTCCACGCTCCGATATGTTCGAGTTCATGAAGATTCAGTACGCCGGTTACTATGGCTTTAAGAGCAGCATCATGAACATTTTGCAGGATTGCATCGTTTTGCTGTTTCCATTGATCCGGATTTTGTTCATCGTAAGGCGTTATGATTGCCATATTGTCCTCCAGGTAGGAGCAATTTTGGATTGCGGATTTCGGATTGCGGATTTGTGGTATCGCTTCGCTCTATCTTTTTTTATTCAATTGACCATTCGACAAAAAAGCTCACGACAGGCAGAATGCCTTAAATCCAAAATCTCATTTTCTAACTCGTGATGTTATCAGAATAAATATAGGATGAATTTGTGAATGCAAATTTGGCATATATTCATCACTTCAGACCTAACCCCTCGCTTTAAACTTGAATAAAGCTGCAGATCCCATTATCGAGTGGATTAATGTATTATTTTGTAAAAAATTTTGACCCAAATGGGAAGGATTTTTTGGGTCGCCGGATACATTATATCCGACGGCCAACAGCCTTATGTTGATTATCCTGCTATTTAATATTATGTTATCATCAAAAAATCAGCACCACCACTCAGGCATCCGCCGGTAATAAAAAGGAGAGTAGCCATGACCCTCGAAGAGGCCATCAAGACGGCGATTGAATTTGAAATCAAGATTCGTGACATCTATCGGGAAGCCGAAGCTGCGGTTGAAGACGAGGCCGGCAAACGGACCTTCGGCGCCCTGGGCAGCGACGAACAGAGTCACATCGATTACCTGCAGCATACCCTGGCCCAGTTAAAAGATACCGGCAAGATCGACCCGGTCCAACTCGAATCCGCCATTCCGTCCCGGGCCGCCATCGACCAGGAGACTGCGAAAATCGAATCCCTGGTGGCAAAAGAGTTTTACGGTATCAAAAAGCAGATGCTGAGCAAGGCGCTGAAAGCGGAAATCGAAACCAGCGATTTTTACCAAAAAATGGTTAATGAACTGGCAGACGAGGGCCGGGATTTGTTCGGGCGCTTTCTCGAGATTGAAAACAATCACATCAATGCCGTCCAGTTCGAGTTGGACTACATGAGCAAAACCGGCTACTGGTTCGACTTCAAAGAGTTTGACATGGAATAGTTCCTGAATTTTTATACGATTTTTTCTCGCTTTGATCGTGATTGCAGCGGAGTCGGCTATCAGTTCAAATTTTGCAAATAAAAAATTCAGGAACTATATATTATTTTCTTTGTTGATCTGCGTGAGTTTGTCTTCGATAGATACATTTTTGTGGCCGCTGCGATTCATTGGTTGTCATGATTCGATGCGGTATGAATGCAGAAATTTTATATGATTCCAGGTTGAAATGATCGCCATGCACGATTCATATATCACGTCGGCTAACGCGCTTTTCGATGTGCTTGATTTGAACCGGGACGGCAGCCTTTCAAGACTGGAATTTCACGCCGCGGCATCACGCTTAGGCTGGCACTGGCACGAGGCGCCGATTCTGGCACTGCTTGATCTTCTGGCGATTCAGGCGCCGATCCCCCGCGACGAATTCACCGCTATAATGCAGCAGGTGAAAAATGATCCCATGGGACCTTATGGTGAAGTGCTCCTGAAGTCGCCGCACTTTTTTGAAAAATCGCCTGCTGAAATAGCTGGATCCCGACCCCACCCGGCGTCCCCGAATAGCGCTTCACACCGCAGACCACGTCACTCCCGGGTTCGAAAATCTGGGAATGACCTTCTTAACCTATTAAAGCTATATGCCGGCCAGGCTGTTGCCGACGACTACCGGCAGCTGTGCAATGCATTTAACGTATGTTCGATAGACCCATCCAAGGCAGCCTTGTTGATTATCGATCCGCAGCGTTCTTTCACCCAAGGTTCATGGATGCGGTCAATTGGCGAAGGAGCCGCCCAGGACGTGGCACCGATTGTAAACGCCTTTCATGCCTGCGCCGACACTTTGAAGCGGCTCTATGGACGGATGGAGGTCATGTTCACGCGCTGCCCGTTTCCGCCCGGCAGCTACGACTGGGATGACAGCCTGACTGACATTATCGACCGGCAGCAGCTTTACTTCATCAAGCCCGGCAACAGCGTCTTATTCCCGCCCTTCAATGGCTTCAGAGAATGGACAGCCCGTTGCATCGCACAAGGAATTGATACACTGGTTGTGGGCGGTTGTACGCTAAACAGCTGCGTGAGGGTATCGGCGATAGAGGCCGCCGCTTATTTCAAAAACCAGGATCTGAGGTTCGTGGTTGATTTGAGCTTGTGTGGCGCACGCTTGCGCAACTTCGTCCCCTCGTCATCATATGGCGGTATGTCAGGCGTCGCATCGGCCGTGCGTCAAATGGCAGAAGCCGGCGTGCAGGTGGTGGCGCGGGTTGAGTGGAACCGAACCTGAATTGAATATTGTCAATTGAATATTGAATATTTAAGGTATTCTTCCGATTTTAAAAAGGGAGTAGCGACATCAACACCACATTTCAATCAAAATAGACAGAGCATCGCGATACTCCAGATCCGCAATCTGCAATCCAAAATCCAAAATTGGGCTGAATAGTTAGTTTAGCAGAAAAAATTGGATGAGAGCTAAAGCCGCATTTTAAGGGATTCCATCACCTCAGTTTACGCGCCTAGGCCGCACCCGCGCAGTCGCCTGTGCCTTAAGCGGATTGTCGGGCCAATAATGCTTCGGATAGCGCCCCTTTAGCTCTTTTTTGACTTCCGGGTAGCCGGTCTGCCAAAAACCCGCCAGATCCTGTGTAATTTGCACCGGACGGGCGGCCGGCGAAAGCAGATGAATCAGCAGCCGTTGACGCCCGCCGGCCACGGCCGGTGTCTCGGACAGACCGAACATCTCCTGCAGGCGCACAGCTAACACGGGCACATCGGCAGAATAATCAATCGGAATGCGCGAGCCGCTGGGGACCGTCAGATGGGTCGGGGCCAGTTGGTCCAGCAGCTGGCGTTGCTGAAAGGACAACATGTTGACCAGCGCCTTTTTCAGTTCGATGCGAGCCAGGTCACGCAGCCGGGACACTCCGGTCAAATAGGGCGCCAGCCATTGCGCCAGGTTTTTCAACAGGCCGTCATCCGAAACATCCGGCCACGACTGCCGATCCCCTTCCAGCCGGACCAGGAAGCATACGCGATGCTGCCAGCGCCTGAGGTCCCGGGTCCATGGCAGGCAATCAAGCCCTTGCTGCCGAATGCCTTCAAGCATCGCCTGCGCGAGTTTTTGCGGGTCGGACGCGGCCAAGTTTTCAGATTGCAATGTCAACGCGTCCAGCTTTAAATCTCTTCGAGCGGCAACGGCCTGGCGATCCGGGTTCCAGGCCACTGTTTCCACCCACCGAACCCGTTCGGCAAACTGCTCCATGAGGGTCGCCGCACTGCAGGCGACCGCCCGGTAAATACGAGCGTTGCGCCGATTGCCGTCCAGATCGACTGCGACCAGGAAGTCCTCGCGCGCCAGCGGCTCGAGCGGATCCATTACCGCACCCCGGCCATTGGCCAACAGAAATGTTCCCTTACCGGTCAGACGCCGTCGGGCGATCCGGTCCGGATAAGCCCAGGCCAGCAGCCTGCCAATGGATGCGGTCTCAATCTTGTCGGAGCCGGCGCCCAGGCGCCGCCTTAAATGATCCGCCGCCCGCACCACCCGGCGGACAGCCGACCGGTCGACCGTGGCTCCCGGATAGACCAGGGCGCGATTACGGCGGGCCGCCTGGACTAAATCCAGCCGGATTTGCATATCGGCATCGACTCGGCCGGGGTCAAACCGCAGCACATCCCTTTCACTGAGCAAGGCGGCGAGATCGCATGCAACATCACCCTGGCCGATACCGTCCGCAGCCAGCAGCATGTGGGCCAGCCGGGGATGTATCGGCACGGCCGCCATCCGGCGTCCGTGCGCGCTGACCCGGCCGTTCTCGTCCAACGCGCCCAGGGACCGCAGCAGCCGGCAGGCATTTTCAAATGCACCGGCGGCCGGGGGATCAAGCCAGCGCAAGCGGCCGGGATCATTCTCGCCCCAGATGGCCAGTTCCAGAGCCGGTCCGGCCAGGTCGGTCTCCAGGATTTCAGGTTTGTGGGCGGCGGGCAGGGTGTGATGCATATGATGGGACCAAAGTCGCAGGCAGATCCCCGGACCGAGTCGCCCCGCCCGGCCCCGCCGCTGATCGGCCGAGGCCCTGGATACGGGAAGCGTGACCAGCCGGGTCATACCGCTGCGCACTTCAAAACGCGGCACCCGCTGCAAACCGCTGTCCACCACCACCCGGATACCCTCAATAGTCAAACTGGTTTCGGCGATGGCGGTTGCCAGCACGATTTTACGCTTGCCTTCAGGCGCCGGTTGAATGGCCCGGTCCTGCTCTCTGCGCGGCAGGTTTCCGAACAGCGGCGCAATGATCCAATCCGGCCCCAATGCGGCGTTCTCCAGCAATTGTGCCACCTGACGGATTTCAGCGGCCCCGGGCAAAAATACCAGCATGCTGCCCGGCTCATTGCGGGCAGCGGTTAATACGGCGCCCCCGACGGCTTCACCGGAGAATTCGGGTGTATGCCGCCCCAAATAACGGGTTTCGACCGGAAACGACCGCCCCCGGCAGGTGATCACCGGCGCATCGTCCATCAGGGCCGCAATCGCCGCAGTCTCGATGGTGGCGGACATGATCAGCAGCCGCAGGTCCTTATTCAGCACACCCTGCATATCGAGACACAGGGCCAATCCCAGATCAGCATCCAGGCTGCGCTCGTGAAACTCGTCAAATATCACCAGCCCGATCCCCGTCAGGGATGGATCACCTTGCAGCATACGCGTCAGCACTCCCTCGGTAACCACCTCGATGCGGGTTGCCGCACTGACACGGCTATCCAGCCGCACCCGGTAACCGACTGTCTGCCCCACCTTTTCCTGCAGGATATCGGCCATATGGCCGGCCGCCGCCCGGGCGGCCAGGCGACGCGGCGCCAGCATAACGATCTTGCGTCCCTCCAGCCACTGGGCCTTCAGCAGATGCAGGGGAACGCAGGTTGTTTTGCCGGCCCCGGGAGGCGCCTGAAGTACAGCGGCAGGGCTGTCGGCCAGCGCTTTTTGCAGATTCTCAAGCACCGCTTCTACGGGAAGATCACGTGGCGGGATTTCCGAATTCAAATAAATCATGACAGGCTAGTAGAATTATTTTTCCTATCCAGTTCAGATTGGTATCGCATAAATTCCAAATCTCAAATTACAAATTACAAATAAATCCCAATTTTCAAATCTCAAATTCGAAACTACCGCGAATCCGATCATTTAAGCTGCCAAGGCAAAGCTTCATACTGTCTGAATGCAAAGTGAATGCAAAGCTAAATGAACAAACTCTCACCCGATCTGCTTTTCGCCGCAACTAAAGTTGAAAACAGATCTAAGGCATGCGGCAATTCAATGGTTTTGGTTTGGATCATTGGTGCTTGAAATTTGAATTTTATTTGTAATTTGTGATTTGGTGTTTGGAATTTCGATAACTCCGGCCCAACAGATAATATGGGTATCCTGATAGATATTTTTGTAGCGATCGGTGCTAAGATCCTATTTCAACCTTGCTTCCTTCTCAAAAAACAGATTTGCCTGCTCCAGATATTGGGCGGGGTGAGTCGTTTTTTTGATTCTCAGGATGCTGGCATCACAGTCTTTAAATAACAAGCCCAAATAGCGCCACAGCCCTTTCATCTTGTTCAACACCCGGGATGAGCCATCCAGTGCCCCGCTGTAGGCCCAAAACAGGGCTTCATGGAATTGTTTTATCAATGTGATTTTGTCACGGATGTCATCGCGGTCCGCTTTGAGTATCCGGGGTAGAAACGGATTGATCAGAAACCAGCGGCCGATCATCCACCGGTTTACCCCCTCAAATCGCCGGGTGAGGGTTTTGAAAACTTCAGGTGTTCTGATATCACCATTGTAAACCACCGGATGACGGATGGCGGCCAGACACTGTTCAAAGGCATCCAGGTCGATAGCTCCGTCATAGCGCTGGATGCCGGTTCGGGGATGAATGATCAGCTCATCCAAAGGATATTGGTTCAGCACCGGAATCAGCCGGAAAATGTCATCGCGGCTGCTCCAACCCAAACGGAGCTTGATGGAAAGCCTCCCCTTGAGGCCGTGGATAACATCATCGAGAAACTCGCGGATCATGGCGGTATGCGGCAACATGCCGCAGCCGCGCAACTTCTCAGCCACGGCCGGGTAAGGACACCCCAGGTTCCAGTTCACGGTGCCGTAGCCCAATTCATAAAGATAATTTGCCAGCAACGTGAATTCCGCAGCCGTTTTACTCAGAATTTGTGGTACGACCGGCTGACGCGTATTGTTTTCGGGCAGTACATCGTTGACGTATTTTCTTTTGATTTTGTTGTCTCTTTTACTGGCAATAAACGGCGCAAACGCCAGGTCAAAACCGCCGAAATGGTCGGCAAATACATTTCTGAACAAATGGTCGGTAAAGCCCTTCATGGGGGCCATGTACAATTTGGGTTGTCGTATGGGCATCGTCAACTTTTCTCAGCGCCGATCAATTTGCAGGCAGTTTTTAAAAAAAACAGTTCTATCGTCCAATATAAGATGATCCTTCTTGGGAATTTAAATTTCCCTAAATGTCGGAGTATTGGAGTATTGGAGTGTTGGAGTAATGACAGAAGGTGTGATGCCTTCTTTTAAAACCCCAGTCTTCCAGCAATCCAATACTCCAAGATCGACACTTTTCAATAATTTCATGCCGTCTCAAAATTGCCTCTTTATTGGTCATAGGTCTGAAAAAATTTGGGTTAAAGCTTGATCGAAATTTTCTAATAACGTATTACCCTAATTGCGAAAAACGCAATCAGGTGGTAAATTAACGCACAAACCTATCGCAAAGGAGAATGCATATGGGCTGGTTCGGAAAAATCACTTTTGGAACATTGGGGCTTTTTTTAGGCGGACCGTTGGGCGCTATCGCCGGTGCGGCCTTGGGACACCACCTGGTAGACAAGCGGATCGACGACGCCGGCCCCTATATCGAATCCACCCGCGGACCCCAACTGCAGCAGGCCGAACAAACCCAGGCCACTTATTTCATCAGTCTGTTTTCAATCCTGGGCAAACTCTCCAAAATCAACGGGGTGGTGACCCGGGAAGAGATTGCGGTAGTTGACGGTTTCATCAACGGCTTACCCATGGCGGACAGGGAAAAACAATTTGCTCGGCAAATTTTCAACGAGGCCAAGGAGTCTCACTATAGGATAGCAGATTTTGCAACTCAACTGTACCAGGCTGTGGGAGCGCAGCCGACATTGCTTTTATCATTCTTAGACCTGCTTTTCCAGATCGCGGCGGCGGACGGCAAATTTCACCCGGCCGAAGAAACGGCCCTGAAAGAAATTAAGAATATTTTTAAGGTCAGTGACCGGCAATTCGAAGATATCAAGGCCGTCTACTTCAAGGATACCAATAAATATTACAAAGTTTTAAACTGCAGTCCCTCATCGTCCAACGAAGAAATCAAATCCAGCTACAAAAAACTTGTGAAAGAATTTCATCCCGATACGATTATCGCCAAAGGACTGCCGGAAGAGTTTATCGATTTTGCGTCGAACCGATTTCGTGAAATTCATGAAAGCTACGAGAAAATCAGACAGGAACGCAACTTCTAGGATTTTTTGCGGGCATCGCGATCCAGTTTATGACCCTTGGTTGGGAAATATTCTCTTTCGATCTGTTCTTTTCGGCACATTATTCGAAACTGAATAAGTTTTTGCTGAACACACTTCTGCACCCTGTCAGCAAGGGCAAGTCTCTCCTGGTTGGTCATGCAACACCTCCGGCAATTCAAAGCCACGGATATACAAGGCCTGTGCCAGAGAAGCCGCAAAATTAAATTTTATATTTAATTTCAGTTAGTTAAATAAAAATAGCGACTTAAAATTATTAAATAAATGTGAAATAATCGGCAGAATTATATGAGATTGAATTCATAGCATGGGCAATGGCATCTATAGATATGAACAGATACCAGGCTTATTCCGAGACCGCGCTCGCTAAAATTGTCCCGGCCTGAATGGTGAATCCGGCCGCGACGTTATCCTACCCATAGAAATAGCGTGACATCACGCAATAATTCCCTTCTTCAGCATTTCCGAAAATACCATATAGATCGAGGCTTCGTTGTAGGGAATCCGTTGAACCATCTGGGCAATGGTATCCTTCTGTTGAAGGCAATCATAGATTAGACGGGCCAGAGCCATGTTCTCCGGGTCGTCCCAAGCCAGGCTGGGCATGATGATCTCAAACTGGCGTTGGTCATCGAATAATCCGGTTTTCAGATCTTGCAGCTCGTCCTGCAAATGGACGCTCTCCATCAGGAGCCCGGCAGTGGAGACGACGATCTTTTCTTCGTCCGTGAATTCGGCCGGCACCGGACCCCCGCGAAATATGAATGATTCCTGGGTTGGTGACAGGAATATCTGGTACACGGCCTGCTTTCCTTTAAGCATTCCCAGGCTGGCATAGCGGATGCGACCTCGGTCAAAGTATACCGAGGCAAATAACTCGCCGGATGAACTGTAAATTGCGAGGGTACCTGATCTGCCGGCACCGGCCAGCGCCTGAATCACCGTAGCAAGATCGAAATACTGCAGATCGCCGGAGAGCTGCTGGGAGCGTCCGGCTAGGCGTCGTTTACGCAGTCGATCCTCCAAACGTCCGGACATGATATTCAGCAGGTTGCTCGCTAATCCCGGGATCTCCCGCATTAAAGCTTCAAAAGCCGTTTTAGAAAGTTTGAATACCTCTGCCTTCTGCGGGACCCGTGCCAGGGATCCGCGAGGTGAGCCCGTGGAGATGGCCATCTCACCGATGGTGTCGCCCTCTCCAAAATAAGCCACAACAGCAGGGGCCTCGCCTCCAGCCCGCACCCGGCAGATTTCAACCACGCCGGCTTTTACGACGTAAAGCGCATCTGCCGGATCTCCCACCTGAAATAATGTTCCATCCGGCCTGGGATAAGATTGGATGACACCTCGCTCGAGAACCGTTCTGAGCTGCGACGCGTTCAAAGATTCGAAAATTTCCGATCGCTTCAGAAAGCGGTTACGATCATCCGCTGGTTGATCTTGCTTTGGTGTCATATCGATGCCTCAGATCAGTATGAGATCCATTTCACATCACAGCCGGTGGTGAGCGCGATCTCATTCCGTCGTCACTAAACTTGGTCCTTATCGCTATTATAATTAGATAATATTGAATTCGTCAATCTAATCGTTTAAATAGCCCGGGAGGAATGGCTTGCCGGAGTTTAGGGTCGGCTAGGATCTGATACATGCGGGCATCGGCAACGCAGAAGGACAATTGGAAGTGATCGGCTGAACCCGGGTTGCGACAAAGGTTCGGAGCCCTGAATATGATCGTCAATAACAGGAAAGTAAAAAGGCGGCCGGGCCGCCTTGGATGTTTTATTAAAAAAATATGGTACCTAACCGCATATCTGGCAATCGGACAGGCATTGCTCATATTCGCGATCACGTTTTTCGGCATCGTCATCTTTTGAGGGAGTTCCCCAGTGCTTTGTGATGCAACCGCTGATGCAGCTTTGCTCGGACTTCGTTATTTTGCGTTCACTCATAATGGACCTCCTTGGGGGTTCATGAATAGACATTTAGCGCCTCGCCACAGATATTTCCGCTTTAAGCAACGAGGTATTTATCTGCAGTGTATGGTAAAGCTAAAGCATTGTAGATCTATTTTCAACTTTTTTCATTGGGATTGAAGCATAATTTCAAGCATGTTGACTCAGTGACCGGCGTTCTTACTTTACAGCTATGGAACCAATAAAATCCGATTTAAAGGACTATCCCGGCAATCACGTCAATATCGAAACAGATAATCCGAACCTGGAATTTGCGGAGGCCAAAAACATTGCCCGGCAACGGGCCGAGGAATTTAGCCCGGATCCCATGCTGCTGTCCTGGTTCCAGGGCAACACCGGCGAATCCTATCCGAATATGGAATGCGGTCCCGGTGACAAACCGGCCTGGATCACCTATGCTGAGTCACGAGGCGGGGACTTGGTAATAAACATCAATCGGGGACAGTTTATTTTTATCTATCTCTCGATTGGTTAACATCGACAACAAATTGTCGATATGGTGCCGCTGAGCGCCTATTAAGGGAGGACTATTGCGATGAACCATCTAAAGATCCTAATGGCAGCTTGTCTTGTTATGGTACTAAGTTCAGCGGCTGCCGCTATTGACATCCAACAAGGCATCCACGGCATGCAATGGGGCAGTTCCATCTCCAAGTATAAAAATCTCACACGGGTCAAGGAGATGAAACAAGCGGCCTATTACCTTAATTCCAATATGCAATACGAGACTGCTAATCAACCGGTTCCCGCTGTTTATTACGGTTTTTACAGCGATCAATTTTTCGCCGTTTTCATCAGGCTGCGATCGCCGGACCAATTCTCGCACCTGGAGCGTCAATTCAGGAAAAAACATGGCGAGCCCAAAACCACACGGAACAGTGCGACCCGGTTGACGGTGCATCGCTGGAAAGACGCGGATGTGATCATCAAATTAAAATTAAGAGAATCTCCGGTAGAATATAAGCTTGCGATGTACTACCTTCCGCTGGCAGCCGCACTCAACCAGGAGTCATTGGAAAACGCGGCTCCCGAATCTCGGGGCATGGCACCTGCATCCAGCGACCAGCCATTGAAGCCGGCGCCGCTGATCGATTATTGATCTGGGATAAGGTGATATATGCTGCTGTTGATCCTCGGATTGGTAATTTTTATGTCGGTCCACCTGATCCCGACCTTCGTGGACCTGAGGCAGAAGTTGATTGCGTGGAAAGGCAAGCCTGTTTATACAGTGGGGTATTCCTGCGCGGCGATGGTCGGTCTGATCCTGATTGTCATCGGCAAAAGCAGGGCGATCCTGGTGCCTGTCTGGGATGCGCCGGATTGGGCATACTATCTAACGCCGGTTTTTATGCTGATCGCCTTGACTTTATTGCCGGCGGCCTATATACCGACCAACCTGAAACGCTTCATGCGCCACCCGTTCCTGGCGGGCATTGCACTGTGGGCCATATCTCACCTGCTGGTCAATGGAGATCTGGCATCGATCATACTATTCGGCGGCTTTGGCGCCTTCGCCCTGTTTGACATGTGGTCGTCGAACCGGCGCGGCGCAGAAAAATCCACCACAAAAGTCCCAATTTACCGTGATATCTTGCTGCTGGTGGTCGGGGCGGTTGCATTCAGCATTATATTGCACCTGCACCCCTATCTCTTTGGCGTTTCAGCGATCCCCTGAACCGTTGTGATCCAAATGTACAAGAGGTGCCATATTAAAATTCTGCGAAGCATATGCTAAATTTTCCGCCGCAGCGGAAAATTTAGCAGCTGCCCGAAGCGCAACTACAGCCACAACCACAGCCGGCCTGTGTCTGGGTCGGGGCGCTGCTGATACCCACCACTTCAATTTCAAAGGTCAGAGACTCACCGGCCAGCGGATGGTTGAGGTCCACGGACAATTTCTCCTCGTCGAGGAAGGTAATCTGGGCCGGCAGCTGGCGCCCTTCCGGAGTTTGCAGCGCTATCGTCATGCCCACCCGGGGTTCCAATTCCGGGGGAAAGTCTGACCGGGCGAAGTCGCGGGTCTGACTTTCATCCCTCTGTCCGTAAGCATCTTCCGGACTCAGGGTGAACTTTTTCTTATCGTTTAGCGCCATTCCCATCAGTTCCCGTTCAAAACCGGCTATCAATTGCCCGACTCCCATTTGCACTTCAAGGGGCTGGCCCCCTTGACTACTGTCGAAAACCTCACCATTTTGCAGCGTTCCCTTGTAGTCTACGCTGACGTATAAACCATTTTCAACTTTTTCCACATCGGACTCCTTAAGTTTGAATTGATATCTGACACCCGGTTTTCAATCAGCGACCATCGTTGGGATAAATCTGCCCTATCAGCAGTGCTTTCGGGGTCTGCAAATAGGTGCCAGATACTGAACAGGTAACATAGGTATGGTTCCAGCCAAGTCAAGTTGAGAGTGCAACCAACTCCTGATCGTATTGATCGATGGTATTGTCCCAGGCAAAGCGTCCCATCTCTTGGGATAGGGTCAGGCGAAGATCCAGATAGGCGGAACCATTCGTAATCCGGTCCACTAATTTCCCAACCAAATCCCGACGGTCGTGGTATAACACATCTGAATGATGTCGGTCCGCGATAATTTCCGGGTAAGCCAACCTTGCCGGCAGCAGCGGCAGGCAACCGTAGCGAATGGCTTCAACCACAGAGATGCCGAAATTTTCCTGCTGGGAGGTGCTGACAACGATGGCACCCTGTGGAAGCCATTCAATATATTGCCGCCGCGATTCCACATATCCATACTGCACGATGCGCTCGCCGTATCGCCGGCGCGCACTGATAAATGCTTTGGGAACAATGCGGCAGTTTTCTCCAAGAAGTGCCAGACGGAATTCGGCCCCGGCCGCCAGTACCTCATCCAGGGCCTGGAAAAATTCATCCGGGTCTTTATCAAACTCCCAGCGATGATTCCAAATAATCAGGGGCGGCATTTTACTACCAAATTCCCGGGCTGATGGCTCCCCGGCCGGGAAACGACACCCGGGGTACAGGACTCCCGCTTTGGAACGGATCTCATCCAGAACCCAGCCCGGTCGGTATTCGGGCATCATTTTTATGAAATTGGGCAGTGCCTTGAAAAATGCGTCACGGTGGGTCCGGGAATTGAAAATGACCCGATCGGCCGCAAGGGCGGTGGTGATATCCGTAAAGCCGAATTGATAGTCCATGCGTTCACCCGGCGCCAGGGGGTAGGTGAACTGGTTCTCGTGAAAATACACCAAGGCCGGCGGACAGAGCCCTTTAGACAGCGACTTAAAGTCTGAAAGGCTCATCAGATCAGTGGTGATCAGGCCGTGGTAAAGGTCGAGTTCGCGAACCTTTTTAACAAAATAAAGGGCAGCCCCCCGCATGCGCCATTTCCAAAAACGGGCGGGCAGCGTCACGAGATCGATGCGGTGCCGCGAATGGGCAACCAACCCTTTGGCGAATTCGCGGTGCGATCCTCCGAAAAATGGCTCCAGAAACAAAAATTTTAGGTTGGTCGTCACTTTCAATCGTCAGTTGATGTGCAATACTCAGCCAATAATTCAATCCAGGTCTATAAGACCGTTATCAATTCAGTTTTGCGCAAAAAACGCAGTATATTTTACAGTTTCATTGTAAACCTATGGTATACAGTCATTTACGAAGAAAAATTATGGTGTCAGCCTTTTAAATAGGCTAAAAGTTAAATGATTGATTGTAATATGATAGACAGAGCGAAGCGATACCAAAATTCGTCATTCGTCATTCGTCATTTCCGGCTTGTTCGGGCTACGGTATCAGCCAGTTGGCCGCCAGCCCGGTGGCCGTCCATTCAAACCGGGCCCGCCGGTTTCCCAAAATGCTTAACTGCAGCCAATCCAGTGATTTGATTCGACCAACAATCACCAGAAAATTTTTTCGGCCGGGCTCGGTATTTAAAAGGGTCGGCGCTTTGTTGAGCAAAAAATCAGGCAGCCCCGATCCGGGATGTCCAATCACTGAACCGGGAGGCTCCGCGGCACAATAATTGAGGCGGCTGGTGGCTTTGGCCGCCGACCATTGTTTGTCGGCAACGTCGTCGGCCGAGTGCAGGGTCGCCGGCCCTGAAATTCTAATTTGTACTTTCTTTTTGGGATGATAAAAAAGCCATGCGATATCGGCGCATCGCGAAATTTCCCGCACTTTAGGCGCCCGGGAATCCGTGTGACAGGTCAAACGGCGCTCGACTGAATCAAACTGCCGCAGGATAACCGTTCGCATATGGCTGCCGTCTTCACCCGCGGTCCCCAAAACCGGGCAGTGGCAGGGGTCATTGTAGCGGTCTACGCCCCGTTGCAGCATCTTCCAGACCCCGTTTAATACCGTCTGGAGTGAATCCCGTGTTTTTGCGGCATCAGCCATTTAAATTATTCCGTTCTTTTTAATCAATCATCAGCTGCTGAGGCCCTTTGTTTGGCTTTCACCGCATTTAACTGGTTCAACATGGCTTCATATTCGTCTTCCAGTTCAAAAAGCTCCGTCATGATCTGCGGCTTGACTGAATGGGCGGGCAGCCGTTTTTCCGTTTCCCGAATTCTAGCCTCGAGCTCTGCCAATTGTTCCTCAAGGGCCTGTTTGAGATCCATCGATTTTGTCTCCACAAGTGTCCATCCGAAAAGCAGATTGTTTTAAGGACGGTGATGATGACTGTAGTCTGCCAAAAAATTCAGTATAGCGCTTGCCACAGTTTGTAAGTATAGTTATTGTTTCATTGATATCAACTTTGCCACATAAACGAAAACATTTATTTTCGTGGCAACCAGCAACCGCTTCTATGAAGAAGCCAGGAGGTTATTATGCCAATCGAGGAAGGCAAGGCCGCGCCGGCGTTTACTCTGCCCGACGCCAATGGAAATAAAGTTGCACTGAAGGATTTCAAAGGCAGAAACGTCATCATCTACTTTTATCCCAAAGACGACACCCCCGGGTGAACGAAGGAGGCCGAGGGATTCCGTGACATGTATGGCGAATTCCAAAAATTAGATACAGTGATACTGGGAATTTCCCCTGACAACGAAGCATCTCACCAAAAATTTATCGACAAATTCAAGATCCCGTTTCCGTTGCTGTGCGATCCCGGAAAAAAGCTGATGACCAAGTATGAGGCTTTCGGAGAAAAGAAAATGTACGGCAAAGTCTCCATGGGTGTTATCCGTTCCACCGTGTGGGTCGGTTCCGACGGCAAAGTCAGAAAACACTGGCGCAAGGTTGCCAAAGCGGCGGATCACCCCGCTAAAGTGCTGGAAGCTTTGAAGGCCGCGGCCGAGTAAGTGAGACGACTGTCAAGATTGCAGCTAATTGAAAATGTGACTTAAATTAGCCCAACCCGGATAAACCGTAAATAGCCACAAAGCCACTAAGACACAAAGAAAAAAATTTTTATAAAAAAAACTTCGTGCCTTGATGTCTTAGTGGTCCGCCACAGACGGATTTGATAAATCCTTCGCAAACGCGATGTGATTTCAATAGATATGCACTGAAATCGCCACACCAAAGCAAAAGGTTCTCATTTGCTGATAGAAGACACCCCATTTCCCGCTGGGCGAGATGGGGTTTTTCTTTTTCTTAAACTGGTTTAATTCTTCAATATTACAAATAATATTCCTCAAGTTTTAGAATGAAAATGCCGATGATCATAAATTAGATAAACCAGATGAAATTTCCAACCGTACGGAAAGCAATAATATGCCCCATATAACCATCAGGTCGAAGGATAAAATACTTGGCGATTATCAACTTCAAAAGGGCGTTTCATTGACAATCGGCCGGCGCGAGAAAAACAATGTCATTATTGATGATATGGCTGTTTCCGGACATCATGCCAAGATAGACTCGGTGGGGGATGGCTTCGTCGTATTCGATCTGCAAAGCAAAAACGGTTCATTTGTCAACGAGCAACTCATCAACTCACACTGGCTCAAACACGGAGATACCATTAACGTCGGAGAACATCTGATCGTTTTCGAATATTCCGAATTGGAAGATTTACCCAGCGAAGAACGGAAAAAGTTGGAAGGCACCCTGATATTGGATACGAGCCAGTATCGCAGCAAGATAAGAAAAAGCAATCCGACCAGAAGTATAAGTAATGTGCTGGGATTCTGGGATTCACCCCCCAGCCGCAAGCAGGTTAAAGAGAAGAGACCTGAATTACCGATGGGACCCACCAATATCAAAAAGGAACTACATGGCACGCTGCAGTATCTGGCCGGAGGTAAAGGAGAAATATATCTCACCCGAAAATTTACCACCATCGGTAAACATCCGGCCTCCGATATAGTCATCAAAGGGCTGTTTATGGGACAGACGTCCGTCACTATCAGCAAATTGCCCGATGGGTTTCACTTATGTTATGTTGGTGGCATAAGCAAACCAAAGGTCAACAAGCAAACCATTCGAAAATCGACTATCCTCAGCGATGAAGATATCATCGCGATCGGTTCCGTGAAAATGAAGTTTTTAAACGGGATCCCAACCGTCCCGGCAAATTCACCCACCAATTAATCCGCCGCATAGCGATTGGACAATTATCAGGAAGAAGTAAAGAATCCGAGCCCAAAGGAGTGGAGTTTACCTTAGAATCCGAATGGAATAATGGAATGGTGGAATTATGGAATATTGGGTAGCGAAAGCGGATAAAGTCTGATTTTGTAATCTGATCAGCGCGATCCTTAAAAAATAGATCCTATTCCACTAAACCCAGCATTCCAACTTTCCAGTATTCCATCATTCCGCTATCGCTTGTAGTAAGATTCACGGCATTGCCGATTATCTCTGCGTTGACCAAAAGGACCAGGTTTAGTGCGACAAAAAAAGGGATGGCTCCAAAGAACCATCCCTTTTAGACAATTTAGTTGAAAAATTAACCAGGTTGACAGTCACTATTGCCGGTTAATGTTGCGTTTGGTAGAGAAATTAACCAAGTTAACGTTTACCCTTGCCGGTTAATGTTGCGTTTGGTAGAGAAATTAACCAAGTTAACGTTTACCCTTGCCGATTGTTGTTGAGTTTAGCAGAGAAATTAACCGAGTTAACAATTGCCTTTGCCAGTTGATGTTGCGTTTAGCAGAGAAATTAACTAAGTTACCAATTGCCCTTGCCGGTTTATGTTGCATTTAGCAGAGAAATTAACCAAGTTAACAATTACCCTTGCCGGTAAACGGTAAATATGGTTCCAGCGATGCCGTTTGCCTGAATCATCACGCGCACCCGAGAACCATTAAGCTGTCACCGCAAAATCTCTTTTAAAGTATAACCGTTGGAGGTTTTTGACCGTCACGTGGTTTCTAGTATTATGTTAGATTGGGCGACGAGCTAAATTTGATATTATAAAGAAGCAAATAGTATTCCATAAACAAATTAAGCGAAAAATATTTTGTATCTGTAGAAAATCCGGCGGCTTACATCTATGGTAAAAAAGCGGTTATCAATTTAGACTGATCACTTTGTTGTGCATTTTGCTAATTGCAATTGCAATATGCAACTCAAGCAGCACGAACCGAATTTAACCCAGGGAATAATCGGTATGCGAGACCTTGAATTATTCCAAACGGTGGCTAGGTTCATTTAAATAATCAGAAATACGAAGCCTTTACCATGTGGACGGATTATGAAACCAAGCACTAAAATACTATGCTACCTGATTCTATTTGCTGTCATCGACACGGTTATACCGGTCCCCATCACAGCGATAATCATGATATATGTGCTGTGGGAAAAACCGGATTGGTTCGAAAAACTGGTCGGACAAATATATGATTCCAAAAGAATTTCGAATTGAAAGATTTTCTGACGAATCTAAGTAATCAAGAGGAATGGGTCATGGGAGTATTACCCGTATTGCAGCGAGGCAGGGACCTGACGCTGTGTTTATCCAACGACGAATTACCGAATTTCTATATGGAGGATTATTCCGTCCTGGGGCTGCTGGTTGCCAACCTGGATCAGGCGCACCGGGTTTTGGTGGAAAAAGATTTTTCGGTGCACAAAAATGGGGATTTTCTGAAAGTCAAAATCGACCGCAGTGAACAAATGCCTGAAATCGTCCAGCTGTTAAGTCTAAACGGCATCGACTGCTCAATGGCCGACATCGTCGATCAGATTTACCAGGGCTGATAGCAGGCAGACTTTTACCGGGACGGTAAAATTTACGGCACCCTAGCCAATCGATAGCGTCAAAGTAAATTCTAAACCAGTTGCATTAATAAAATTTTACAATACAAAAAAATCTCAAATCTCAAGCATCAAATTACAAATAAATCTCAAATTTCAATATTCAATGACCAAAGCATGCGCCGAAATCAAAGCTCACCACAACGTAAAATCCGGTGAACTGGGGATGATGCCATTGGGTGCAATGGCAGACGGATCCTTTGTTTGGATTTTTGAAATTGGATCATTGGGATTTGTTTGAGATTTGATATTTGATGCTTGGAATTTTCATGATCTTTGTTAGGCAAGTAATTTTCGCAAAATTAGTTATTTATCTCCTTAAATGACGGAACCCTGATGTGCCTTCCAATTCTCTTGACGAAGCGCGGCCATGCATGATAATTTCTAGTTGCCTTTCCAGATAAAACACCCCAAACCAGGACGCTTCCCTGCCGGTGGTCCGATCCGAGTAAGGGCTGTAATTGAATTGCATGGCAACGCATCTATCCAATATTTTAAACAGCTATACCGATTTCGAAATTGCTGTCAGGCAGCAAATCGCGGATATTTGTGCGCCCCATTGCGCAGATTGTCAGGGTGTTTGCTGCCGTCCGGAATTTTGTCGCGAAAATATCGACAGCCCTTTTTTGAAACGAATTAGTGCCAAAACCCGGCCTGACGGCGCATTTAGTGAAGAGTACGGGTGGCTGGCGCCAACGGGCTGCGTCCTGTCCGCCGGCAGACCGCCGGTTTGTTACCAGTTTAACTGCAATCGGATTGTCGACGGGCTGCCCACGGCCCAGCATCGCTATCTGTTCAAGGTCTTATCTAATCTCGTGCCGTATATCGGCAGACGCGCGTACGGCACCCGTCACATGGCAGAAATCATGGATTCGGCCCAACTCAAAAAAGTCAGTTATAAACGGTTTGGCAGGCGTCTTACCGATGCCCGTGAGGCCTTGCGTGTCATCCAGACATTTAAAGGGCCTGATTCACTGAAAGCTTCATCCCGCGCGGCTCTATCAAAAGTCATTCCCATTCCCCGCCCACTTGCGCAATAACTGCAAAGGACCGCTAAATGTATCGGACCCAACTCCATTGGCAGCCCATCGCCCTGCTTTTAGTCATCACCATGATTTGGGGCAGCAACATGGCTTTTGTCAAAATTGCCTCTCGTGAAATGGCGCCAATTTTTATGGCCGGCCTGCGTTCGGTTGTCGCCGCCTTGTGTCTTTTTGCCTGGATGAAAATCCGCCGGATTCAGGTCTTCCCTTCGGCGGCGGTTTTGGGGCACGGGATTGTGGCCGGAATTCTTTTCGGTTCCGAGTTTGGTCTGATTTTTGTCGGTCTGAAATACACCCTTGCCTCCCGTGGATATGTGCTGCTATATATCGCCCCTTTTTGCGCCGCCCTAGGAGCCCATTTTTTCCTGGCCGATGACCGCTTGAATGTCTGGAAGGCCGGTGGTTTGCTGGCGGCATTCTGCGGTGTGGTGGTATTATTTATGAAAGATGTCGGCTCCTTTTCTTTCGAGGCCCTACCAGGCGACATCCTATTTCTCATGGCCGGCGCAGCGTGGGGTGCAACCACCGTATATATCAAAAAGTACCTGGTCCGCCATACGCAACCATTGCAAATTCTTTTCTACCAGTTGTTTTTTTCAGCCCCGTTTTTGCTGATCATCAGTGTCGTTTTGGAGGAGGCCTTTATCTGGAGTGTTTCTGCCACATTGGTTTTCTCGCTGTTTTACCAGTGCATTATCGTAGCCTTTCTCAGCTACCTGGTCTGGTTTGTACTGGTCACGCGCTACCCGGTGAGTCTATTGCACGCCTTTTCTTTTTTCACCCCTGTATTTGGGGTGCTTTACAGCGGCATATTGATTCTGGGTGAGACGATCAGCCCCAATCTGGTGATGGCCCTTGTGCTGGTAAGTATCGGTATGGTCCTGGTCAACCATCAGCCGAAGCCTGCGCAATAGTCGGCATCTGACGAAGCCGCCATCATCGGCGCCTCTGTGATTCATTCCGTACTCTCCCGATTCGTATATAAGAACGAATCTAAAAATCACCTTCAAACAACAATTTAACGGACTCAGTATCTATTTTTCTTGACGGATTAACTAATTCAATAAATCTGCCGATACCATAGACAGCTGCCATCCCAAAATGGCTGAACGATTAACCAATGGCAACCATTATGAAACAGAACCCAATCTTACCAAATCATTACTGCACAGAAAGCACGCCTGGCGGACACCAGGCCGGAATTGCCACCGGATGTTTGGTGGTCATCATCGCGGTCATTCTAATTTTTGTAGCAATCGGTGTCTATGTTGCCGGCAATTATCAGACCTGGCTGGCACATGGCATTGCGGCCGGTATGCATGCGGTAATAGAATCTACGGACCTCCCGCAACAGGAAAAAACGGAAATTTCAGAAATAATCGATCAAATCAAAACCGGCTACCTGCACGGTGAAATCTCATTTGCAGAACTCGGATTGATCCTCGAAAGCATGGGCCGCAGCCCGGCCATTCCCATCGGGCTCGTCATCCAGTTCGAAGAAAGTTATGTCTCCCCATCCGGCTTAACCGGTGATGAGAAGACCGAGGCCAATTTGAACCTCAATCGAATGGCCCGGGGCATCGCCGATGACCAGATCGGCTGGGAAACCGCCGCCGAGATCCTGGAACCGATAAGCGATACGGGCGAAGACGGCGATCAACACCTCAGGCCCCCTGCTGAAGTCACGGATGATGATATCCGGCTGGTGCTTGCTGCCGTGCGCGATACTGCCGATGAGGCTGGAATATCCTTGGAAAAAATTGAGATCGATATCTCGGACGAGTTTAAAAAATCAGTTGAAATCGCCTTGGGGCGGGATATTTGGTGAAAGTTCGATCTTGTTGATCAACAGGGAATATCTTTTTTGTCGAGACATCACCGTCAAGGAATTAGGTCTCCAGCAAAAGGATTCGTCAGGAAACTAACCTCTCAGGCAAAGATTGACAAAAAAGCCGCACTGCCGTATACCCGTCTCAAAGGGAGGTTGAAAAATGCTGGATTCATTAAAACGCTTTTTTAACAAATCGAAAGCTCAAGTATCACAAACGGATAAGCCGGATTCAAAGCACGATGTGCGGGTTGCGACCTGCGCGCTTTTTGTTGAAATGGCGCGAATCGATGAAAAGTTTACCCAGGCAGAAGTCGACACGATTCTATCGATCTTAAGAGAAAAATACGGTCTATCCCCGGAACACGCCGACGCGCTGCTGGCAGAGGCCGACAAGGAACTGCAGGAAAGCGTCGACCTCTGGCAATTCGCCAGGCTGATCAATGAGAACTATTCAGTTGACGAGAAAATCGAGATCATCGAAACCCTATGGCACATGGTTTTTGTTGACGGCAAGATGGACCGTTACGAACACTACCTCATGAATAAGCTTAAAAACCTCCTGCGCCTGTCCCATGACCAGTTGATCGCTGCCAAACTCAAAGTCCTGCATTCGACCTGACCCTTGCCAAGTTTACCGAATTGCTTGATATTGGGCCCCGTACTTAAACTGTGTTGGCATTTAATTCTCATGATAATAATCGTATTTCCCCAAGAAGTGAACCTGAAAGGAAGGCTAATCAATGCGTATCGTAAGATTTATCGATGACAAGGATCAAATTTGCTACGGCCGTAATCTGACAAATGACACGGTTGATCTGCTGGAAGGGGATTTGTTCACCGGACTGGAAGCCGGCGGAAAGTCCGGCAGGGTCAAAAAACTGCTGTCGCCCGTGGTGCCGCCCGCCGTGTTCGGCATTGGACTGAATTATCATGAGCATGCCCGGGAAACCGGCATGGAAACTCCCAGATATCCGGTGGTTTTCATGAAAAATCCGGCCTCGGTTACCAATCCCGCCGACCCAATCCTGCTGCATCCCTCCTGTATGGAACCGCCGGAGGTGGATTACGAGACGGAACTGGCCGTGGTTATCGGACGTGCGGCCAAAGATGTCAACAAGGCCGAGGCCCTGAATTATGTCCTTGGATACACAGCGGCCAACGATGTTTCCGCCCGGCGCTGGCAAGGAAAACGAGGCGCGGGACAATGGGTGCGAGGCAAGAGCTTTGACACATTTTGTCCGCTGGGACCAGAGCTGGTAACCCCTGATGAACTCGAAGATCCCCAGAACCTGCGCCTGACCTGCGTTCTCAATGGACAGGTGATGCAGGATGCCAACACGTCCGATATGATTTTCCCGGTTGCCGAGTTGATTTCCTACCTTTCAAGCGGCGCCACCCTGCTGCCCGGCACCGTGATTCTTACCGGGACCCCCAGCGGTGTGGGTTTCACGCGCAAACCACCGGTTTACCTAATGCCCGGAGATACAGTTGAAGTCGCGGTCGAAGGAATCGGGACCCTGCGCAATCCGGTTGAACTGCAAAAATAGAGTTAAAAAGCGAATATCGAATATCGAAAAATGAATGTCGAATGTCGAAGGAATGTATTCTATCTATCTTAATAAAAAGACAAAGCAACGTGTGGGGTCGTAGCTCGAAGAGCGAAGCCCCAAGCGATTCCTCCATTCGTCAATCGACATTCGAGATTTCGTAAATGTCAGCGGGTGTTCCCCCCAACAGGCTACCCTGCATACAAGTCAATCAACTCCTTCTCGCCTTCAAGTTTTAGTTTTTCAAGCGCCGCTAACGTGGCATCCGGCAGCACTTCGGGTTTATGGTTATCCAGAATCCCTTTGACCTTTTCCCGCACGCGCATCTCCATATCTTTGGATCCTTCCTCCTGCCAGACGCCATAAGGCTGACGGTTCAACAAGTTTGGCATCCACAGTTCCTGGCGGAAATGACGAAACGTGTGCTCTTCCTGGAGAAAATTTCCGCCCGGTCCGACTTTTTGAATAATATCCCTTGCCAGGGTGGCGGGCGTTACCTCGATACCCCGGATGAAGCGCTTGGCCATGCCCACGACCTCATCGCCGAGAACCAGCATTTCAGCCGAACAAATCATTCCGCCGTTCATGTAGCCGACGTCATGAATTAAATTCAATCCGCCCAGGCCCTGGGCCAGAATAGAAAAAGCACTTTCAATGCCGGCCTGGGCATCGAGGACTTTTGAATCGGTGGACCCGGCCAATCCCCACGAAGGCAGCCCGAAAGATTGAGCTATCTCGGCCTGGGCTGATAGGCCCAGACTCATTTCCGGCGAAGCAATGCTGAGAGTGGTAGTGGCCATATCAAAAGCCGAAACATTGGATCCAAGGAAACACGGCGCACCGGGTCGACGAAGTTGCACCAGCGTTAAACTCAATAAACCTTCGGCGATTGCGAGCGCAAGGGCCCCGGCCATAGTGACGGGAGCGGTGGCCCCTAACTGCTGGGTGGGCCCGGGAATCTGCGGCATACATAAATCGGCCGCGATAAACATCCGATCCACCACTTCGGGCGGAAAAACCAGCGGCGTGATCGGCTCCGGATAAGCGATTAAAAAGGGATATGCTCTTAGTTCCTCGATACCGCCCGCAACAGCGGCCGCCATTTCATAGACTAGTTCAAAACCCCTGCGGGAATAGCCGATAAACACCAGCGGTTTCGTCGTATTCTTGACCACCGCCTCGAATTCATGCAGATCCGCCGCAAAAGCGGGAACATCCTGGCTGGATCCCATGGGCATCACCCAATCGATGTTGGGCAGCGCGTCTGCTACTTTCGCTCCGCGCGCGATGTCTTCGACCCGGGTTTCATGAATTTCACCGGTAAGAGCATCTCTCGTATTGGGGCTGGCCGTCGATGTGCCGTAATAGCTTTTGCGTCCTTCCACCTCCAGAGCCCGCTTTTTATTCCTGTCAAAGATAGTGATGCCTTTGGGCGCGGTCCGGAGACATTCCTGAACCACATATTCGGGGATTTTCACCACTTCGTCCTTAACAGTGGCCCCGGCTGCTTTAAGCATTTGCCGTGCCTCTTTATGCATAATTCTAGCACCCGTCTTTTCCAGGATGTCAAAGGCGGCTCGTTTAATTTCCCAAATTTGATCATCGCTGAGCACTCGAAAAAATACCGATCGGTTCTGCTTAAAAGATGACTGGATCATGACGACCTCCTTTCGATCATAAAAAATGGACCTGCAATGAATAAAAAGGCGATATTAAGATTACAAGATGTTATTGAAAAATCACGAGATAAAAAGCACAACAATGCCATATCCGATTTGTATCAAAAGATCAAAGACTTCCAGTTGAAGATTCAGGGATTGAGGAATTGAGGGATTCAGGAATTGAGGGAAACCACCCTCCAAATGTCAATCAAGTTGTCACTCAGGTGCCAATATCAATTGCGGGTGTGACGGCTATTAAACACTTGCCTCCCGCCCTTTGCTCCGGCTGCGGATGTAAACCGAATTGGCAATTTTTCCGCTGACACCCCATCTCAACCCGTGATATTCGACACCGAAAAAAGTAAAAATATTATTAAATATTGATAGGTTACGCTAGTAATATTAATTTAGGCAACTATTCCTGCAAATCTGGCATGTTCATTGCGGTAGATATCGATCGGGTACAAGACGATTGATAGCGTCAGGCGACAACAAGCATCCTCTAACATCACCCTTAACCTGGGAGGTAAAGAATGAAGTTGAATGCCCTGAGTCGATCCTTTTCAAATATGGTCCAGAATCAAAAGGCGAGCTGGCATTGGGGAGCAAGTGACCGCGACTGGCTGAATCCAAGCAAACCCAAACGGCAGTCGGCTCGGCACCCGACGCTGATGAACAAACCGACCAGAATGGAATCACGACCGGTACTTTGTGTGGAGAACATCGAGGTATCCGCCGACAAAAAGTATATGTACTGCAAGGGATGCGTACGCAGTCAAGGATTCAGGTCCGTATCGAACATGGTGGTCGCGGTGGAATGGCTCGACGAGGATAAAAATGCCGTGAACACAGACTGGAAGCGAATTGAAATTCAGCCGGAGGACAAAGAATCACCTTCGTTGCCAAATGTCCTGCAGACTTTTGTTGTCAAGGCGCCGCTGAACCGGCGGGTAAAATGGGTCAAAGCCTACGCTTTCTCAGGCACCCAATAAACTCAGTCAGATATTTTCGCGTTATCGAAATCCAGTGCTTGTCTCATAGCCTGGTCCGATGCCTTAGTAGCGTCGCTATATGCTGGGAAGAAATCTATATCCAGCCAGGGAATTGAAAGATACCCGAAATAATTAGCGAAATATGCGGCCACCAGAATGCAGACAAATAAGAAAAATTTTTTCAGTACCTGGGGCATGTTGCGTACCTATTACCTTCCAGAAAAGTATTCAGATTATCTATCGGCACATCTCACGAATTACTTGAGCTTTTTTTTATAATCTATCAAAGATTCATCACCTTCCATTCACGGATGTGGTTGTTTAAACTAATGATCAAATTTTCAATCTCCTCAATGGTATTCAAGGCCGCTATCTTCAAATTGACCCGCAGTTCATTCTCATAGTGCCTCTTTTGCCGATCCAACTCTTCAATGACCTGATCGTTGCTCCACTCAGGGTGAGAGCGTTTAATTTTCTGGGTGACCAGATAATCATCAAATGCATGATCAAAGTTTTGTTCCAGGAACAATTTCATTTCCTCAAAGGACGGAACATCATAGGTACCGGCCAAAATCCGGTTCAGAGACTCTTTAACGATCTGGCGGGCACAGGTTTTAATATCGGTAGAATACATGCGCGTTTCTAACCTTCGCTCCTGATAATAAAGATCTGCGTATAGCGCGGTTTTTGCCGTATACAACGGTGATTGCCATTAGACAATGACGCCGGTCGCTTTAACGGATTGAAATATTGCCGTTAGCGCCACCACCGCGCAAAGAAGTCGGGATATGCTATGATAAGACGCTGAACCCGGTATTGCAAACGCTCAGCTAAAAATATTTTGCCGATAATAAAAGAATTGCCAGCTCGGGTCAATTCAATATTTCTTTAAAATTTAATTAATTTCCACCGAGACCAGGCAATGGAAAACAAATGGCTGATTTCAAGGTAACCTATGAGAATTGGAGGATCTCGTTCCCCTTATTTTTTTATTTGACACAGATTATCTATCTCCGTATATTCCGTCCAAAATGTGGAGACCCAATGACTTAGTGCTTCGATTCGCAATTACTGTTACGTATTTTTTTGAAATATACCGCTCGGAATTGCTCACTCAGCACTAAGTCCTGAGTGAATAAATACGTAATTGTATTTATGAATCGATGGACTTAGCCTGCGATGAAATATATACCTTCAACCCCTGCCAAATGGCGCAAATACCAGTTGGAGCTTCAAAGAACCGACCGACTGAAGCGAACTTTAAAAAAACTGCCATTATTGTTTTTATTCGCCCTAGCTGCGGTCATCGTACTTTTGGCCTTCACCTGGGCAGGCTTGTGGCTTTTAGATCGTTGGAATCAAGCCGGTCAGAGGCCGCCGGCACCGCCTGAACAAGAGCTCGCTGCTCAGCCGCCGGAAATATCCCGCGATGACCTTCCTGAATTGTTGGATGAGATTACCCGGGATTCGGCTCAATTAAACGATGTTCTGGTTTGTCAAAAAAACGGCAACCAGTATACAATCCGAACCACCATCGACCCAAAGCTTCAAAATTACATTCAGCGGCTATTAAATAGATCTCGCACGCTGCAGTCGGCGGTGGTGGTACTCAATTCCAAGAACGGTGGCGTGATTGCCATGGCAGACCATGATTCTGACGGCAATCGGACCAATCTGAACCTTCAAGCGGATTTTCCGGCGGCCAGCCTCTTCAAAATCGTCGCTGCCGCCGCAGCGCTTGAAAAATCAGGCTTTACACCTGACACCGCCCTTTATTTCCGCGGGCGCAGGCACACGCTTTACAAGTCCCAACTGAAACAGAAAAAAGACCGCTGGACCACGGAAACCACCCTGCGCAAAGCGTTTGCACTTTCCAATAATTCCGTATTCGGCAAGCTGGGCATTCACGTACTGGGACAGCAGGTGCTCTCGGAGTATGCCGAAAAATTCGCGTTCAACCGTTCGATTCCATTTGACCTGCCTCTGGCGGTTAGTCATATTGCCGTGCCGGCTGATGAATTTGGGCTGGCTGAAATAGCCTCCGGATTTAACAAAAGAACGCTGATTTCACCGCTGCACGCCACGCTGCTGGCCGCTGCCGCCGCCAACGAAGGCCGGATGCCGCTGCCGTGGCTGGTCGATACCATTCAGGACGGTGACGATCAGGTCCTGTATCACGCCGATGCCACGGTTTGGAGCCGGCCGATCGCCGGCCAGGCTGCTGCTGATTTAACCTATCTGATGAAGTTTGCAGCCCGGTCCGGCACCAGTCGCAGCGTCTTTCGCAAATTGCGCCGTAAGAAACGATTCAAGGCCTTTGAGTTGGGAGCAAAAACCGGCACCATCAATGACAGGCTGGATCGCTTCAAATATGACTGGATCGCAGCGTTTGCATCGGCGCCGGACGGCAACAGGGGAATTGCGATAGGTGTCCTGGGCGTGCACGGCAAGATACTGGGCACCCGATCAACGGAAATGGCAAGGGCGATAATTGATTATTATTTCAGAATTTAATATACACAGCATTATAACTAAGCGCGCCTATTTCCTTGAAATCGATGGCAGGGGAACATATAAAGTGATTATAAAATCTTAAATCCCAAGCACCAAATTACAAATAAATCTCAAATTCCAATAACCAATGACCGAAACGGTCGACTCCGCCAAATCGCCTTGCTTAGAAAATCCTGATCACTCTGAGATGAGAACACAGGGCAGACAGGCTGATCTGTTGTTTGGTATTTTGAATTTGAATCATTGGAATTTGTTTGAGATTTGTATTTTGATGCTTGGAATTTTCTTCAAGTGTCTAAATTCAGTAGAATACGCAGAATGCCTGATTAAATGGCGTTATCCTTGGTCATCTTTTGGAAACCAACACCTTTTCTCCAGCTTTCAGGCCACTGACGACCTCGATGCGACCGTCCGGTTTACGCTGTCCAAGACGCACATAGCGGCGCACGGCACCCTGCTCTGTTTTCACAATGATAAAATCCAACTGGCCCACCCGGGTCACGGCCGCTGTCGGAATGTAAATCTTCTCGATTTTTCCGATGGGAATCAACAGCCGGCCGAACATTCCCGGATACAAGCCCGCATCACCGGTCAGACTGACCTTGACCAGAAAGGTCCGCGATCCGGGATCGGCGGACGGTACAATTTCATCGACCATCCCCTCGTAGCGTCTGTCCAAAGCGTCAATCTCGGCAATAAGCTTTTGATTTTCTTTAAGTTTGGAAGCAACTGATTCCCGCACACTGGTTTCCAGTCGCAGGGTGGCGGGATTGTACAACCGCAGCACGGGGACACCCGGACGAGCCGTGTCACCGGGATCCGCATATCGCTCAACGATGCGGCCGGCAATCGGTGAAGTCAGTTGGCTGTGGCTGAGCGCAGTTTTAGCCTCGTCTTCGTATCGTTTGGCACTCACAAGCTGCGCCCGCCCGGTGCTCAACGCGGTCTGAATTCTGTCACGTTCGGCTTTAGAAATGGCGCCCGGGTCGGCTTTAAAAATCCGCTGCACCCGTTTGGCTTCCTTTTCGGTCCGGTTCAGGATGGCCTGGGCGCTGATAACCGCTTGATGCGCCTGATCGACCCGGGCTTTTAGTTCCCGGGCATCGAGATTAACCAACACTTCCCCGGGCCGGACCTCGTCGCCGGCCCAGACGGCGATGGACGATATCGTGGCGGAAATCAGGGGCGATATCACGGTCTCAACTTTGGCCCGCAGGGTGCCGGCCGCCCGCTCGATCAACGGCTCGCTGACGAATTCAACCGTTATAGCTTCAGCAGCGTCGGCCTGCGGCACCACTTGGCTGAAGTCAAGCGGAATTTTTTCTTCAAAAAATCCCGCCAGGTAGGCCATCACCCCACCCAGCAGCGCCAGGGCAATGAATATCCCAAAAATTTTAAATGCAACTTTCACGATTCGATCCCCCTCTCCGCCGGAAGACCATGACCCGGCTGGCCGGCATAGACCAGGCTGTAAAGCACCGGTATCACGAATAGGGTAAAAACGGTTGAGGCGGCAATGCCGAAAATAATCGCCCAGGCCAACCCGCTGAAAATTGGATCCAGGGTAATCACCAGATTGCCCAGCAAGGTCGTACCGGCCGTCAGAAAAATCGGCCGCATGCGCACCGCGCCCGCCTGCAAAAGTGCGTCATGCAGCCCTTTGCCTTCCTTGAGCGCCAGGTGAACAAATTCGACCAGAATCAGCGAGTTGCGAACCACGATACCGGCCAGGGCGATCATCCCGATCATGGCCGTTGCCGTAAAAAGGGTTGGGTTAGGGTACCCGTCCACCAGGCGCTGACCGATTTGATTCAGCAGCCAGAAGCCCGGCATAATGCCGATCATGGAAAGCGGTATGGCCAGCATAATGATAACGGTCAGCACCGTCAGGCCGGTTTGGATGCGCAGCACAATGAAGATGCCCAGCAATGCGACCGCGAATGCGATCCCCAGATCACGAAATACCCGCAGGGTGATTTCCCATTCACCCTCCCCGTTCCAGACCGCCTGGATATCATCGGGCAGCTTCCAGGCCTGGTGGCCACCCGGGTTGAGGTAGGTGCGCTTTTCCAGAGCCACGGGTTGACCATCTCCGGGCTCACGATTCATGTCGCTGGCCACATCCAGCACGACTTCCGCCGGAGGTCTTCCTGCGATATCTGCAAACACATAAACTACGCGGCGCAGATTTTTATGGTGAATGACTTTATCCCGGGTAGTGTATTGCACTCGGCCCAGTTCGGCCAGTGGAACCATGGGTTGGGGGGCATCTATCAAACCTGATTTATCACGAATTTTGGTGATTCCCGGACGGCCTTTGACATGCAGGTTTGCCAGGGCGTTTGGCGAACTGCGCAATTCGAAGGGCAGCCTCAGTATTACGGGCAGCGGATTGACTTCGCTTGGGATTTGCATGTGGCCGGCAACCAGACCGCGGTTGGCCAGTATCACGGTGCGAGCGATATCCTCGGTTCCGATGCCTGATAGGGCCGCTTTCTCTTTGTCCGGTACAAAAATAATCTTCTGTTGATCCGCTTCAACGGATGTGTCGACATCCACAACCAGCGGTTCGCGGCGCAAACGGTCTTCGAGCACCCCGGCTGCCTGCTGCAACGCGCTGTAAGGGGTCGCCTTACCGCCGTAAAGCTCAACCGTGATGGTCGAGACCACCGGCGGGCCCGGCGGCACTTCGACCAGTTTCAGGCGGGCGTTGAAGCCTGCGGCAATCGCTTCAAGATCCCTGCGGATGCGCAGCAAAATTGCATGGGACTGCTGGGACCGGCGCTGACGCTCGGCCAGGGTGACGCGGATATCGGCATAGTGGGCGCCATGGCGCAGGAAATAATGTCGAACCATTCCGTTAAAATCCATAGGAGACGGTTCGCCCACAAAAGCGGTATAATCCCGCACCTCGGGCACCGTCTTCAAATAGGCACTCAAGGCCGCAACCGCCCCCTGGGTGCGTTCCAGGGTGGTGCCTTCGGGCATATCCACGACCACCTGGAATTCATCCTTGTTGTCATAGGGCAGCAGCTTGAGCGGCACCAGACGCAGGGCGGGAAACACGATCGAAATCAAAAACAGCAGGGCCACCAGCATTAAAAATGCCCAGGAACGCCGCCGGGTGTGGAGCAGCGGCCGCAGCAAGGCGGCATAAACCCGATAAAGACCGGTGCCGGTGATACTATAGCCGGCCGGTTCGGGTACCGGTTTGAGCAGCTTGTAGGCCAGCCAGGGGGTGACCAGAAACGCCACGAGCGTGCTGACGGTTACACTCACCGGGACGTTGAAGGCCATCGGTGCCATATAAGGTCCCATCATTCCGGTAATAAACCGCAAAGGCGCAAAGGAAATAATGATAGCGATCGTCGACATGATCAAGGCTCCGCGAATTTCGCGAATCGCCATGATGACGCTGCGGCGGCGCGACTGCCCACCGGTGCGCAGATAACGTTCTATATTGTCCACGCCCGTGATGGGATCGTCAACCAATAGACCCAGAGCCAGGATCAGGGCAAACAGGGTCACCCGGTTGATGGTGTAGCCGGCAAAAAAATCGAGGCCCAGGGTGATGCCGTAGCAGATCGGAACCGCCAGGCCCACCACCAGAGCGGCACGCCACCCTAAGAAAATTCCGATAAATACCGTTACGGTCAGCACCGCCGCCAGCAGGCTGGTAACCAGATTATTGATCTTGTCGTCGGCAGTCTTGCCGTAATTTCGGATAATGCGGTAATTGACTTCCGGCGGAAAGATGTCGCGTTTGAGCTTGGCGAAGTAGTCTTCCACCTCATCGGCCACCCACACCGCGTTGGCGCCTTTTTTCTTGGCAACGGCGATGGTCACCGCCGGATAGTTATCCGGAAAATCCTGCCCAAGATCGGAGGCCGGACCAAATCCCAGCCAGGTGTAGCTGATCGGTTCGGCCGGACCGTCAATTACACGGGCCACATCCGCCAGGTAGACGGGGACACCATCCACGACACTGATGACCAGCTTTTCAAGGTCTTTGGCGCTGCGGATAAATTCCCCGGCCTCGATCACCAGGTTCCGGTCATTGATCTGAACTTCACCGGCCGGCAGCAGCTTATTGGAGACATCGAAGGCCCAGGCCACCTCCAGGGGCGCGGTGCGCCGGGCCGCCAGGGCGCTGGGATCCAACTCCACCCGAATCTGCCGCGGGCGTCCGCCGGTAACCGTCAGCCGATTGGTGTTTTTGATGGACTGCAGATCATGTTCGATCTCCTCGGCCAAGCGCCGCAGCTCGTGGTCACCGGTCAATTCGGGATTGCTGCTCCACAAAGCCGCCACCACGATCGGTACGTCGTCGATTTCAATCGGCTTGACCACCCAGGCTTCAACGGCCTGGGGAATTTTATCGGTTTCGGAGTACAGTTTGTTGTAGATTTTTACCAGCGAAGCAACCCGATCCTCTCCCACAAAAAATCGAACCGTCACCACACAGTGTTCCGCCCGGGACTGTGAATACACGTATTCAATCCCGTCGATTTGATAGAGCAATTTTTCAAGCGGCGTGGCGATTTGCCGTTCGACCTGCCGGGCACTGAGTCCGGGCGCGGCCACCAGTACATCGGCCATCGGGACAATGATTTGGGGCTCTTCCTCCCGGGGGGGTGATCATTAGCGCCACGATCCCCCCCCGCCAGGGCAGCCAGCAGCAGCAGCAAGGGCAGCGGTCCCTGCAGGGTGACAGTGAGCAGGCGCGAGAGCCAATCCGGTTTGTAGGATGTGGAGTCCGGCATTATAAAATAGAGGGTTTCGGGTTTCGGGTGTCAATCTACCGTGGAGGGATATTTACAAAATTAGCAGGGCGTGTCAACCAAAGATTTGTAATAAAACCAAGTAAAACAGTATGATATGTGACTTGATCGAATGACGAATGTTGAATGATCTGTCGCGGACGGAACGATATGTGGATCTTGCTTCGCTTACTCTTTAATAAAATAGATTGAATGCCTTTTTCATCCCCCGTATCGGCATTTGGTCCCGTCTTTTTGGCATTTCATCGCCTTTGTGTCGCAACTGACAAATGTATGGGCGTAGACTTACCCTGAAACGGTGAACTTCGAACCTGTGAACCCAAAGTAAAGGAGGGATTATGAAAATTTTGGCCCTTAATTCCAGTCCGCGCGTTGAAGGTCAGAGCAAAACCGGAATTATGTTGAGTGCCCTGGTGGACGGTATGCGTGCCGCCGGTGCCGAGGTGGATGAGGTGTCGTTGAGCAAAAAGAACATAAAACCATGCGCCGGATGCTTCAGCTGCTGGACCAAAACTCCGGGAAGCTGCATCCATAAAGATGACATGAGCCGTGATTTGTTTCATCAATGGCTGGAATCCGACCTGGTTATTTATGCTTCCCCGCTTTACCACTACACCGTTAACTCCGAAATGAAAGCCTTTATAGAGCGGACCCTCCCGGCGTTGGAACCGTTCTTTCTTTCAACCGAGAGCCGGACCTATCATCCGCTGCGGTCCCAGGTTCCTAAAGTGGTGATGTTATCCGTGGCCGGGTTTCCGGAAAATTCGGTTTTTGACCTGCTTTCATCCTGGGCTAATTTTTTATTCGGCCGCGACAGTGCTCACGAAAATACACTGGTGGCGGAAATCTATCGCACCATGTCCTCAGCGCTGACAAATCCATATTTCCAGGAAAAGGCAGCCGTGGTTCTCGAAGCGACCCGGCAGGCCGGCCGGGAGATAGTAACGTCATCGGCGGTGGCCGAAGAAACCCTGGCACAGATAAAGCAACCCATGGTTAACGACCCGGCTGCCTTTTTGGAAATCGGTAACTTGATGTGGCAGACCTGTATTTCGGAGGGTATCACTCCCAAGCAGTATGGGGAAAAAGTTCAGGTGCCGCGCGCGGATTCCATCCAATCGTATATTGCCATGATGAAATTAGCGTTCAATGCCGGGTCTGCCGACGGACTGGATGCTGAAATTCAATTCAACTTCTCCGGTGAAAACCAGGGCTCCTGTTTTTTTAAAATCAAAGATGGTGTTATCGCCGGTCGGCCGGGCGACGCAGCTCGACCAAATCTGACGGTCAGCACACCTTTTGAGGTGTGGATGGACATTTCCACCGGCAAATCCGACGGCCAGGAGATGTTAATGCAAAATAAATACACTGTGGAAGGTGATTTAGAGCTGTTAATGCAGATGGGGCAATTGTTTGGGCGATAATCGGATAGAAGCACTTACTTTTTGACCGGCACTTTCATGGCTGTTTTGGGGCGGTGCCCCTTATGCCGCATTCGCTAAATCAGCCGGCAAGCTAATCGCAGATATCAGCGGTCTCAGAATTCTAATGGTTTTGCGATGGTGGCGCTGAACAACTAACATCAGGTACAATTTGTCGCAACGGCGCCGCCAGGCTTCTTCAGCGCAGATCCTCAAGGCGTTAGTGAGGGTCAAAGTTTTGATTCTTCTATATCCAAATATGCAGCTTGGCCCGGGAAACTTGACCGCATTAATGTTCCTTAGTAGAGAGTTTCATAAATACAGTTACATATTGTTAGTAGATGTTCTAGTAATTGTTTGATTTCACCGCAAAGTCGCAAAGAACGCAAAGATAAAATTTCTTTTCATTTGCCTTTGAGAGGCCCCGCTACGCGGGATGCAAGCAAAGGCAAATGAAAAACAATCAGCCTCCGGCATTTTATACTCAGACAACTGATAATTTTAAGCTGCGTAAACAATTCAACCACGCAAAGCTCGGATAGACGCCCCGGGGGCACATCATCATATCATTTGTCGCGGAATCGAGCGGTGAAATATCTTTGATGATGATGCCGACCGTGATAATTATGTTCGCAAAAGAATTGAATTAAGAAATCAACCTGAGTACCGACGGCTTTGCAGGAATGTTACCCGCAAAAGAGAGAAAAAATACTATGTACAAGAAATTTAATTCAGCGATGGCTGTTATGGCATTTTCGCTGCTGTTGTTTGTTCCGGCCCAGGGAGCGGATAAGATCGAAATCGGCACCCCTTACAACCTGAACGAAAGCATGTCTTCGACTGATGCACCGGCATTAAGTGGTCTCGAACCCGGATCAGATTTATGGGTTCAAAATATGGAAAAGATTGAGGAAGACTATCAAAAAGAACTCCAACGTATTGATGAATCTGAAACAAGACAAACTATTTTACGGGAAGATGAAAGGCTTAGGCAGGAAGAAGCAGCAAGATTTAGGAATAAGCCAGCGGGAGACAGCGCAGCCGCTGTTCCTGGCAGTTATGATGCCGCTAATGCTTTATTTGAGCAGGTGGGAGCAAGCGGTGAAAGTCGAGGGTTTGAAAAAGTCTCTGGATTAGTACCAGGAGCCAACATATCTGGTTCAACACAACAGGCAGCTGATCGTGGTGAAGCACAGGCTATTAAAAGATTGGAAAGGGCTGCTAAACAATCTGGTAGAGGGTTCTATTTTCTTGGTGGTTCAAAAATCAATGTAATCGAACCTGGTGGGTACAGATAAAAAGAGCGGCAAAACGGCCTACCCCTGAGATTTAATATGGGAGCAGCAGATCCTACAATAGCAGTAACTGCAATAGTTGGAGCAGTTACTTCTTGGTTTTCCGCCAAAGAATAGCAAAATACCCTTTATACCCGTCCCTATATACCCAATGTCAGCGACAGAGCTGACCAAAAGGCTCAATTTTTGTAAATAAATAGCTTCTGGTGTATTATTATCATATGGGGCAATGAATCAACGACCGACATTCAGGCAACAAAATATCGGGGAATGATTACGAATGAAATGCTGAATTAATGCTTGCGAGAAGTCTTGAATGCCTCGGTCCAGATTTATTTTGTTGCAGAAAACCTGGTCCTCTGGGCCAGGTCAGAGACAATCGGCTATGCCATAAATCCTGCTGCCAACGGGAGCGGAATGATGGAAAATTGGAATATTGGAATGCTGGGTTTAGTGGAATGGGGTCTATTTTTACAATGATGGCTCGGATCATTTTCTAAAATCAGACCATCATCCGCTTTCGATTCCCAATATTCCATTATTCCACCACCATTCCATTATTCCATTCGGAATTTAAGGTAATATCCATCCCTCCGGGGTGAAGTCAAAGCCGGGGCCTGCCGCGGCGTAGCCTTGCGAAGACGGGTCCTCCGGGCCCGGATCTTTACTGGAGTATTGGACTAGTAAAAGAGACATCAGACCTGCAGGTACTGCTTCACTGTTCCATTTCTCCAACACCTCGAAAACAACAATAGGTAAAGCCCCAATTTGAACCGCCTTCTATTGGGTTTCAGATCCGAAAATCCGTCCGTTACCGACCGGGACCCCCGGTGAGGTTATTGACATGCGCTTCAAACGCCTACTGAAAAACCAAGACGGCTTTGGTAATCAGCATGCTGAACTCCTTATCACCATTTTTTTGATTGGGCTTGTCAGCGCCATTGTCGTTCCTTGGGTGGTGAACTACCTTCGCGCTAAAGAAATCAAGCCGGTCAAATGCCTGATCGCTCTTTTGGAGCTTCGTGACCGCCGTATGGACGGGATTGGAAGCTGTCCGCTCACCGGCAAGCCGTTTGAGCTGTTGAAAACCGGCAATACGGGAACAGTGCGCTGTCCGGACCACTATCAAAGTTTCGGGACGTTTCCCCGGCTGGAGATCCTCGGAGAACGCCGGATATTCGTCCAGGATCTTGCCAGTGCGCCCGATGCGCCAAACACCCGCCGGCCCCTTACCGGTTCGACCGTTCTGGAAAAATCGGACGAGGGGAGTATAGTGATTTCGGGCACTCCCGGCAGGATCTCGCGCTTTTTCTTCCTGATTCTGGGAACCCTGTTTCTGTTCGGGGCAGTGGTCGCGCTGATCTTTGCAATCGGCGGGATTCTCCACTTCACGGGAACCTTGATTCTGAAAATCATGCATCCCAAAAACGTGCTCCCGTCTTCAGGATTTAAGACGTTTATCGTTGCGGGGCTCGCGACTGGAATTGTTGGATTTTTTGCGTATAAAAGCTTTTGCGCCGCCGGTCGAATGAACGAAATAATACTGGCCGAAAACCGGATTGGCCTCAGAACGACCTACTTCGACAAGCAGCTATCGGAAACGGAACATCTTGGCAGAATTGAGACAGTCTTTCCGATGACTGCCCGGGGTGCCTGCTTTGCCGTCTATCGCAACGCTGCTGAAAAATATCGCTATCAAATGCTTTTCGAAAGAGCTGACCAGCATTCGGAGGTATGCGCCACGATCGTGCACGCCGTGCGCCATCAGCCTGATGGGATGATTCCGGAGGATCCCGAACTCTTTTCATTCAAACCTTATTGGCCCCGGGCTGCCATGGTTGTGGCCTGCTTCTTTTTGACCGGTCGCTTGGTTGTACTGGCCTTCTGGCAACGGACCGTCAGGCGGGAATGGAAAGGCCTGGCCCAAGGAGTTATTTCGTGGAAGCAAGCCTTAGAGCGCGTGGCCATAAATCGGCAGGAATGGCAAATGCTCGTTCAGGAGAACAAGACCTTTTTCATGTTTTTTTGCGAGATCGTGGCAAACGCAGTGCTTTTGCGGAACAGGCGTGATCGCAGGGTGTTCATACTTAAAACCCATCGCCATCCCGCCCTGTTTGCCTCAAAGGCCGGTATCCCGACTGCGCGCTGCGATTTGTCGTCAGCTGCGCTGAAGGTCGCAGCCCTGAAACCGGTTCGGGTCAAACGCCTGCCTGCAGTTCGGGGACACACGGAAGTCTATCAGATTGCCGGGGTCCGATTCAAGTTACGCGTCAGACCGAAAGCGGCCTTGCATCACTGGGTAGAGGCGGACTGGGCCGAGTTGAAAATAAGAACTTTGGATGGGGAAGTGCACATTTCGACTCCGCGCTTTGATTCCTGGCCAAAATACCGTGCCGTATTAAAGCAATACGTCGACCCGATTTCACAGGCCGGCCAGCCTGTCGGGCAGACTGAGCGCTTATTTGACGAGTTCGACCGCCCGGTCCGATTTCTCCTGGCCAAAGCATTTTCCATCGACGCCATTTGTTTCATTGTCCAAATCTGGAACGGCGACTTTAAGGGCATCGTACAGCTTTACCGCCCGGACGGCCAAATCATCTTCGAAGTTTCCGTCTACGCCGACGGAACGAAACACCGGGTGACCTGGGAACTATTGCAATTTCTAAGCGGAATTGAATCGCCGCAAATCGGCTATTTTGGGCATAAAAAGACGGCGATTAGAGATATCAATATCTTGCTGAAGACCTATTTTAAAAGCAATGACAGAGAAAGCCATAGTTAGGCAGATTTCGGGACCGCTCGACCCAAAAACCAGTATTTTGTCTAAGGCCACAGTATCAGGGCATCGATGGCTTTTCACATAATTTGCATGTTTCCAATTGATTTTTAGCAGCCTTTAAATTATTGCTTTGCCCCCGCAAATCTGTTTCCATGCGGCCCGGGACCATGAGAGAGTATGATGTTTTACAAAAATCATCTCAGATTACATTTGACCGCCGGCCTGGTGCTCTGTGTGTTGTTTGCGGTGCTCGACGGCTATCTCACCCTGAAAGGCATCCAGGGCGACATTTCCCTGGAAGGCAATCCCCTAATGAGGTATATGATGAGCCGGTTCGGGCCGTTGGGTGGCTTGGTGTTTGAAAAAGCGCTCGTAATCATTGTTGCGCTGATTGCGGCCGTCGTCGCGTCCGTCGGGATTGAAAAGAATGCCGGATGGGTGTATTGCCTGGCATTTACGCATACCACCCGCAATTGGATGAAACGCAAAAAAAGACGTTGGGTCGCTTTCATCCCCATCTACTTGGTCGCCGCCGCCCAGGCGCTTGCTGCGATCAGCTGGATCGTCCTGATGGTCTAACAAAGCCCGTAAATTTCCCGGGTGCCGCCACGGCTTTAAAGCGTTCGAGTGATGCTTTGATCGGATCCGGCCGGAATCCCATCTGCATGGCCTTTGCATTGGTAAGGGAGACATCATGAGGTCTGGGCGCTGCCATCGGTACTTCTTGTTGTCTGCATGGATTTAATTTTGCATTTCGAAGATTGAAAATCTCCATGACTAATTTTCCAAATTCATAGCGTGAAATTCGTTCCAACCCTCCTAGATGAATCGTATCGGGCAACCTTTCCAAGGCAATCATGATGCCTTCAACCGCATTTGTTCCGCTCAAGGGTGTTCTAAACTCATCGACAAACAAATTGACTTCTTTACCCAATCTCATTTGCTTTACCATTGGCTGCAAAAAACTTGACGCAGTCGGCCCGCAACTGCCAAACATCAGAGGCATTCGACAAATAGAGACAGATTCACAACGATTTCGCATGCCTATTTCTGCCATCAGTTTGTGCTCGCCATATATACTGAGTGGTGATGGTTCATCTTCCTCTGAATAGGGTGGATTCAATCCATCGAAAACAAGATCGGTGGAGGTAAATAGACAGTGGACTTTGAAGTCGCTGCAGAGCCCTGCGATGTTGATGGCGGCTTCGGTATTTATTCTATAGGAAATGTCAGGGTTTTCCTGACAAACATTCGGATCGGAAAGAGCAGCCGCATGAATGACAGCAGCGGGTTTTATATCTATGAAGAGCTTTTTAAGGTCATTGAATTTCGTCAAATCGATTTGAACAAGCGCTGCACCTGGAATACTGATAGAATGTGAACAAAACGTCCCGAATACCGTCCAATCCGATTTAGCTATCCGACATATATTCCACCCTAAAAAACCGCTAGCGCCTGTAACCAGAAGTGGTTTCATCGTTATTACCTGATTCTTGCCCGGTTTTACTTAGAAAACGTTGCAACTTCTCAACTCTTAAAAGAAATGATTTAGCCTACCCTGAGCTGACGTGCATTTGACATACCGATGCATCAATGTTATGTATTGATGCATGAGAACCACGATAAACATAAAAGAAGATTTGCTGAAACGGGCTAAAAAAGTAGCAGCTGAGGAAGGGCGCACCCTAACATCGCTAGTTGAAGATGGATTGTCCCTGATTTTATCTAAACCGAAGACAAGCCAACGAAAACGTGTAAAGTTGCCGGTATCTAAGGCCGTTGGCGGCGTCCTTCCCGGGATTGACCTCAACAGCTCTAGTGATTTAGAGGAGGTTATGAACGCTAAGTGATCCTTGCCGATGTCAACATTCTGGTGCACGCTTTTCGTACAGACTCCCGCGATCATCTGGCTTGTCGCACATGGCTAGAGGGTATCGTCAATGGAGACGCTCGCTACGGTGTGGCACCCCAAGTTCTGAGCGGCGTGATCCGCATTACCACTCACCCTAAGATTTTTGCGATGCCCAGCAGCCTGAAAGAAGTACTCCAATTCTGCGATATCCTCCTTGATCAGCCCAACAGCGTTATCGTTGAGCCGGGCGAACGACACTGGCAAATTTTTAAACGTCTTTGCACAGAAGCAGATGCGCGCGGCAATCTTGTACCGGATGCATGGTTTGCAGCATTAGCGATCGAGTCCGGCTGCGAATGGATAACGCTCGATCGCGACTACGCAAGGTTCCCGGGCTTGCAATGGCGTGTGCCGGCTTAAAATGACGAATGACGAATGATGGTATCGCTTGGGGCTTCACTCTTTGGGCTTCGTCCCGCAGCGCCGAACCTCCACCTGATTGTCCGCCAGATGATTCTTCACATCATCAATGGGAATCTCCCGGCGGTGAAATATTCCGGCAGCCAGGGCCGATTCGGCCTCGGTGGCTGTGAAGACCTCCTGAAAATGGTCTACCCGTCCGGCACCGCTGGAGGCGATGACCGGAATGGACACCGCAGCGGTGACCGCATTGATCAACTCAATGTCGAATCCCAGGTTGGTGCCGTCGCGATCGATGCAGTTGAGCAATATTTCCCCGGCGCCCAGTTTTTCACAAACCTGGGCCAGGGTGATCGCGTCCAGCTCGCGGCCCTGTCGCCCGCCTTTGATGGTGCACTGGTACCAGCAATATTTCTCGCCGGCAGGTCCCGCAATGGCGGTTTCGATGACCTGATGCCCGACGGCCTGGGGTGAGTTTACATATACCCGGCGCGGATCGATGGATACAACGACGGCCTGGTTGCCGTATACCCGGGATATTTCTTCGATCGAACTGCGGCCGCTGGGCCGGCCGGCCGCCAGGTAGGCTTCCGCAATCAAAACTGCGTCGCTGCCGATGGAAACCTTGTCCGCACCGGATCGAAAATATTCAGCTGCCACTTCCAGGGCGCTGTTGGTACGGCCGTCTTTGTCTTTATAATCGCGAATGCCGCCGCCGATCGTCAGGGGCACGAATACATGCTGCGAGGTCTGCTTGAGGACTTCGAGCATGGGCATATCTTCCAGCGGAAAATCCCGGAAACCCGTGATGTTTAAAAACGTAATCTCATCGGCGCCTTCCTGATAATAGCGTCGGGCCAGCTCAACCGGCAGGCCCAGGTTGCGGACAGCGCCGTTTTCGCGTACATCATATTGATCGCCCTTGGTGACCACCAGGTCGCCCCGGTCATTGGCGCGCACGTCCAGGCAGGCGATGATCCGCTTGGCCAGCCTTGTCCGGTCCGACAATCGTGTGGGACGGACGGCTTCATCGGCGGCCGCGAGAAAATTTTCCAACAGGCGCAGCCCGGCCCGGCCGCTTTTTTCGGGATGAAACTGGGTCGCCATGATATTGCCGGTTTGAATGCTGCTGACAAACTCATAGCCATAATCGGTGGTGGTCAGGACAATCGTCGGATCGTCCGCCTCGACATGATAGGAATGCACGAAATAGAATTTTTCATCGCCGTTGAGCCCGCCAAAAATCCGTGAAGGCTGTTTGACGTTTATCCCGTTCCATCCGATGTGGGGCACCGACAGGCCGGTATCGAAGCGTTTCACCGATCCGGCCAGCAATCCCAGCCCGCTGAGATGCGGCGCTTCCTCACTGTGGCCGAAGAGCGCCTGCAAACCCAGGCAGATGCCCAGAAACGGGCGGTTCGAATCGAGGTAGGCCTTCAAGGGCTCAACGAGCTTTTTTTCATGCAGGCTGTGGATCATGCTTCCGAAAGCGCCCACCCCCGGAAATACCAGTTTTTCAGCCGACAGGATATCCTCGGCCTCCCGGACAATTTTTACCGTTTCGCCCAGGCTTTCGATGGCATTGATAACACTGCGCACGTTTCCGGCGCCGTAATCCAATAATGTGATCATTGTTTATCTGTTAACCCCTTGATCCGGGCTAGCCGGAATTGAAGAATGAAGATTGAAGATTGAAGATTTATGGATGTCGCTTCGCTCCGTTCTATTTAAATTTTAGCAACCGCAGGCGGTATTCAAAAATCAGTATCTAATCGCTATAAGACAAACAAGTCACTTTTTACATCACTGGCGGGAATATTACAAGCGCTTGAAACAGGTCAACCGCGGTAAATCTTATACACACGCAGGACTTCGTCACAGCGATTTTTTAATCACTGAAAAGATTATAGGTGACGCTTTGCACGATCCTTCAGTTCCAATCTACGTGAAGGAGAGAAATGTGTGCCGCTGCAGGACGGTAGGATTTTGAGTTTCTGTTTGGAATTTTGAATTTGGGTATTGGGATTTGTTTGGGATTTGGCTTTTGGTGCTTGAGATTTTCTTTGTTCAAATTACCCTTGCACGTTCAAATAGGGCATCCATATTTTTCAATTATCGAACGGTATATGGAGCAGCCTCACGCTACCAGGGCATCTTTTAAAATTTGTCGCGCCGAATCGCTGCGGCCGTAAAATTTCGCTAAAAAATCGATACATTCATCGCAGAAAGTGGCACCCCTGCCGTCGATCACGGCCTTCACGTAACCGCGATAGCCGAACTTGTTGAACTCACCGCGGCTCATCGGGCACAGCAGACCATCATCGGCCGGTTGATAGGATGCGTGATCGGTCAGGCCAAAATTGTGCCCCACCTCATGTAGTGATACCTTCAGCGTCCGGTCGATAAACAGTTCATATTCGGTGTCCGTTTCCAGTTTCAAAGGCGTCAGCTTGTTGGTGGAAACCACGGCGACATCGTTTTTAGGGTTTTTACCGCCTAAAATCGAATTATAAAATTCATCGTCATCTTCCGTTTTCAAATCTGCATCGGTGATTCCCAGGGTATGCCCTCCATATTCCTGATCCAGAATCATCGTTAGCAGCAGTGCATCGATGCTTTCCACCACCGGCGATTCATGATGGGACAACTCCACTTCATCGATCACGCCTTTAAAGGATTCCAGTATGCCGGCTCCTATCTGTTTAAGACTGCTGTAAGTGATGTAACTGCCGATCCGCACAATATTAAGTTTCGATACGTTGTTGAGCATGTGAATGAATTCCGTTCAAAATATATTTGACTGCACCGGTTTCGGTTCTCAGCTATCAGTCGCTCCACGGTTCACAATCCTTTCATTTATAAATTTACAAAAAATCGAAATCGATGTCAAATGCCGGTTTTCGAGATTTCGGGATTGAGGAATTGAGGAATTTGGGAATTCAGGAATTGAAGGAATTCTATCTCTATTAATTTATTGATTTTGTCCTTAAATCCCTCAATCCCTAAATCCCTAAATCTGGAGCAAATAGAACTAGATAGAGTCCAAATTAGGAGACTCAATATAAGGGTACGTTAAGAGATCCGATCTCAGTCACAATTCGGTGTTTTTTTGTTTGACTACCGGCTAGCCCTTGCTTTAAGGTGAATAAACATTTTGCACCAGCTGGTATGGCTGTGTCCTGGATTGGCAGGATTGCTGCCAGGCATCGCGTTAACGGAAAGGCTTGAAATTGTCGGCATTCAAGCCGGAATGGAGTACAAGATGGCCATCAAAATATTAATCAAGAGGCATTTCAAGGATGATTCTACCCAGCAAGCCTACGAATTGATTAAAAATTTTCGCCAGGATGCCATGAAACGATCCGGCTATATATCGGGTGAGACCTGGACTAATCACTATGACCCATGCCAGATAACCGTAGTATCGACCTGGCAGACTGTCGAGGACTGGATTCAATGGGAAGAAAGTGACGAACGGGCGGCTCATGAAGCCAAACTGGCGGATATATTGAAAACACCGGCCCAATTTGAAGTCTATGATGTGGGTTGAATTTCCGAGTAGACCAGTAACCGACATCGGACCTGCAACAGGGTGCCAAAGCCCCTGTCTCGTAAACAACTCCCTCGAATTTTAACAGTTCATCCTCAGGGACCAAACGGTATGTGCAGATTACTTGGAATGTATGGCCGGGTGGCTGATTGGCGTGATATCGTCACGGCCTTCGCGATCCAGGCCGAAACCGGCCTTGTTCCGCCGACAGCGGGATCCACACCCGGCCATAAAGATGGGTGGGGGATGACCATCTCCAACCGCAGGCAATCGGCCATGGTGCCGCTGGTCCGTCAGCTGGGATCTGCCCGGGGCTCGCAAGCTTATCGTGAAGCGCTTCGCTCGCTGCCGGCTCAGCCTGCCATATTTTTCTGTCATTTGCGCAAGGCCAGCGACAATATCCCCATTACCCTGCCCAACACCCACCCGTTTATTCACAATGGTTGGGCGTTCATCCACAACGGGACGGTTTTTGGTGCGCGATCCCTGTCGCGGAGTTCAGACCTGGCCTACACTTCGGATGACTCGGATTCCGAACACCTTTTTCATTATTTGCTGACTCAAATTAGCGGGCGACCCCGCGATAACGGAATTGCGGAATCAATTGCCGTTGCCGTTTCTTCGTTGGACATTGATTACACCGCCTTAAATTTTTTATTGAGCAACGGCCGGGAGCTGTATGCTATCCGCCTTTTCCAAAAACATGAAATATATTATACCCTCTACTACTATCAGTTGCCGGACGGAATCATCATTTGCTCGGAGCCGATCGACATCAAAGGATTAAAGCAAGAATACTGGCAGTTGATGGCCAACAATCGTCTTTTGAAAATCAGCGGCGATCCGGCCCGAATCGAGGAAACCGCAATCTGAAATTCGGCCCTGTAATTAACGGAAAGGAAGATCATGGAGGAAGATCTCAAACAAAAATTGAAGGATGGGGGCATTAAGTTTGTTCGGATCCTCTGGTGCGACAATGCCAATGTGATTCGTGCCAAAGCCGCCCACGTCGATTACCTGGAGGAATATATCGACAACGGCGTCGGCATCACCATGGCCCAGATGGCCCTGCCGGTTATGTACGACGCCGTGGTGCCCGAAACCGGACTGGGCCCGGTCGGCGAGGTGCGTCTGATGCCCGATTGGTCCACTTTGACATTATTGCCTTATGCCCCTGGCCAGGCGCAGGTGTTAAGCGATATGGTTATCAGCGCCACCGGCAGTGTTTGGGAACACTGCCCGCGGGGGTTTCTAAAACGCCAGATTATGGCGCTCGCAGACTGCGGGCTGAGCCTGAAAGCGGTGTTTGAAAACGAATTTTTTTACTTCGCAGAAACGCCGAAGGCAACCTGGTGGCATCCGACGATACGGTTTTTTCAGCAACGGGCTCAATGAATATACACTGCGATTTTATTAATGCGCTGGCCGATGCATTGATTTCACAAGGGTTGGCAGTCGAAGGCTATTACCCGGAGTCCGGCCCCGGACAGCAGGAAGTCAACATCCGTTATGCCGATGCCGCACGGGCTGCCGACCGGCAGATTATCTACCGGGAGACCGTGCGGGGCGTCGCCACCCAACACGGCTTGGTGGCCTCATTTTTGCCCAAGCTGTTTGAGGATAAAGCCGGCTCTGGATGCCACCTCAATTTCAGTCTGTGGCGCGATGATGCAAACATCAGCGGCGATGACCAGCAGCCCAGCGGTATCAGTCCTGAAGCGGGCGCATTCATCAGCGGCATTTTAGATCACCTGCCCGCCCTGGCGGCTGTCACCATTCCCAGCATAACCTCATATCGGCGCATCCGGCCGCATTTTTGGGCGGGGGCGTTCAGGTCCTGGGGACACCAGAATCGTGAAGCGGCCGTGCGGGTCAGCAAAAACAAATCCGGGATCCGGGCCGGCCGCTTCGAATTAAAAACGGTCGATGCCACCGCCAATCCTTTCATGGCCCTGGGTGTATTTATCGCAGCGGGGCTCGATGGACTGCGGCGCAACCTGGCGCTGCCCGAAGAAGTCAACCAGGATCCCGGACTGATACCCGAGGCACAGCGCAAGGCCCGTGGAATCGACCTGCTGCCCCAGGACCTGGGCCAGGCCATCGAGGCCCTGCGCAGTGACGATGTTCTGCTCAACGCCATGGGCCCGGATCTGGCCCAATCGTATATTGCCGTGCGCCAAAACGAATGGGACAACCTTAAAGAGTTGAGCCTGGAGGAGGAAGTGGCGCTATTGGCGGAAAGATATTAAACGTCGTCCGTTGTCAGTTGAAAGTGGTCCGTTGTTGACGAATACTATTTTTGGCCTCAAATAGCAAAATCGAAACTCAACCGCACGAAGAACGAAATATAAGGAAATATTATGACCGATATCCGGAGTCGAGAAATACCCATCGTGGGTCGCAAATCCGCTTTGCTCTTTATCGATGTCCAAAATTACAATGCCCGGGCCGATGGCGGGGAATACAAGGATGAGGGCCTGACCCCGCAAGAAGCCAGAGAGAAATATTCCTATTTTTTTGAACAGCTGGAACAAACGGTCATCCCCAATATGCATCGCTTGCAAACCGGCTGCCGTCAAAAAAAAATCGAGGTGCTGTACACCACCATCGAAAGCATGACCCAGGACGGCCGGGACCGCAGCCTCGATTATAAGATCACCGGTTTCAATGTTCCCAAAGGCTGCTGGGATGCTCAGGTGGTCGATGAAATCAAACCGCTCGAGGATGAAATGCAATTTCCCAAAACCTCATCGAGTGTGTTTATTTCCACCAATATCCATTACATTCTCGGCAATCTGGGAGTCGACTTTCTGGTTGTCAGCGGCCTGCTGACCGACCAATGCATCAGCTCGGCGGTGCGGGATGCCTGTGACCTGGGCTACCTGGTAACCCTGATCACGGATGCCTGTGCCACCTATAGCCGGCAGCGCCACGAAACGTCCCTCGACCATATCAAAGGGTATTGTCGCCAACGAACCACAGACGAGTTTCTGACCGAGTTGCAAACCCTGTAGCTCAAAGCAACAGAATTTAACAGACAACTGTTTCAGATATCATTAGCCCCGAGCGGTTTTATACTAGAAATAAATAATTAATCCGCCCTGGGCAGCGTCAAAAAATTTTTAAGAAGTTTGACCGACCAATCCGGCTTTGTCGGCATCCGATAGCACAATTTTTCAGGGCGGATTAATTATAGGAGCAACAAATTGCCTTCACGCGAGACGGCCTTGTTGAGGGTTGAAAATTTAGAAAAGAGATTCGGCGGAATCATTGCCCTGGACGGCTATAATATCAGCATTCAGGCAGGGGAACTGGTGGGTCTGATCGGGCCGAACGGGGCCGGCAAGACAACCGTATTCAATTTGCTCTCGGGCGTGCTCAGACCGACCCGCGGCCGTATCATGTTTGGCGGGCGGGATATCACCCGCCGGCGTCCGGACCAGAATACGTTTCTGGGAATTGCCCGTACGTTTCAAAATATCAGGCTTTTCGACGATCTGTCGGTCATCGACAACATCAAAATAGCCTTTCACATGCGCCTGGGCAAGGGTTTTTGGCAGACCTTGTTTCACACGTCCGGTTATCGACAAGCGGAAATGAAGATGGAACGCAGAGCCGATGAATTTTTGGATCTCTTCGACCTATCGGCCATCAAGGATACGATGGCGAAGAATTTGCCCTACGGGCTCCAGCGGCGGGTTGAAATAGCAAGGGCCATGGCAACCCTTCCCTAACTTTTGCTCCTCGATGAGCCGTCGGCCGGGCTCAATCCCAGCGAGACGGATGAACTGCAAAAAATATTGAAGCACGTCCATGAGGCCTATAAGCTGACTATTTTTCTGGTCGAACACGACATGAAACTGATTATGAATATTTGCCAAAAAATCCAAGTGATCGACCGCGGCCGCATGCTGTCGTACGGCCGTCCGGCCGACGTGCGCCGCGATCAACAGGTTATCGATGCTTATCTCGGCCAATCAGCCGGGGAAAAACCAAATGCTTGAAATAATAGACATCCATGTCTACCGGGGCCAGACCTATGTGTTGCAAGGCGTCAGTCTGGCCATCAACCGGGGGGAAATCGTGGCTTTGATCGGCGCCAACGGGGCCGGCAAAACGTCAATGCTGCGCACGGTCTCCGGCTTGCTGAAAACAAAACGCGGCCGGATTATTTACCAACCTCGGGAAAAGATAAAAAAATCGATATCAGCCGCATGTCGGCTGAACAAATCGTTAATTTGGGCGTTTCCCACTGTCCCGAAGGCCGGGGCATCTTCGCTCAGCTTTCCGTCAGGGAAAATCTATTGATCGGCGCCTACCGAAGGCATGACAAACAGGCAGTCGCAGCGGATTACCAGCGGGTCTGTGAAATTTTTCCGATTCTCGGCGAACGGGCCAGGCAGGCAGGCGGCAGCCTGTCCGGCGGCGAGCAGGAAATGCTGGCCGTCGGGCGGGCGTTGATGAGCCGGCCCCGCCTGCTCATTCTGGATGAACCCTCGTTGGGCCTGGGTCCGCTAATTGTCGAAAACCTTTTTAAGGTTTTGCATGAAATTAACACCCAGGGCGTCACCATCCTCTTGGTGGAGCAAAATGCCGTGATGGCCCTGGAATATGCCCATCGAGCCTATGTACTGGAAAACGGCCGGGTGACACTTTCCGGTCCCAGCCGGGAGCTGGCCGATAATCAACAGGTGCGCCGGGCTTATCTGGGAGGAGTCTAGAAAAATTGCGGATTGCGGATTGCGGATTGCGGATTGCGGATTTAAGGAATTCTGCGTGTCGTGAGCTTTTTCGTCGAATGGTCCTTATTTATTGGGAATTGCAGAATGCGGATAGTATATTTAAAGAATTTGGCCTGTCGTGAGTTTCGGTGTCGAACGGTACATTTATATTGATAGAGCGTAGCGATTCCATCAATCCGAAATCCGCAATCTAATTTCCAAAATCGACCACTCAAATAAATAATCGGAATGAGCATAAACTACATCGCACAGCAAATTGTCAACGGGCTTATTCTGGGCAGCATGTATGCCATGGTAGCCATCGGTTTTTCCATGATCTACGGCATCATCCGTTTGATTAATTTTGCCCATGGCGATGTGGTCATGATCGGGGCTTTTTGCACCCTTGGACTCATGCAGGTTGCAGGGGCGCCATTTCCGCTGGTCGCCCTGGTGGTTATGGCAGCCGGGGCCGCCGTGGGTATCCTGATCGAAAAAGGCGCCTTCAGGCCCATGCGGGGTGCGCCCCAGGTCACCGGTTTCATTGCTTCACTGGCGGTATCCATCATGCTTCAGAACTTTGGCGTAATCATGTTTACCGCTCAGCCCCGCAATTTTGCATTTCCCGCTTATTTACAACGCGTCATTCATCTGGCCGGCGTTAGTTTCCGGGTGGTCGATCTGGTAATCCTGCTCAGTGCCCTGGTCTTTATGTGCGGTCTCATGCTCCTCGTCCATAAAACCAGGCTGGGGATGGCCATGCGCGCCACGGCCGAAAATATTGATGTGGCGCGCCTGATGGGAATCAACATCAATCGCACCATCATGGCGACATTTGCCCTGGGAAGTGCCCTGGCGGCAATTGCCGGCCTGATGTGGGGCGGCAAATTCGGCCAGATCGATCCACTGCTGGGTTTTGTTCCGGGGCTAAAATCCTTCGTCGCCGCGGTGATCGGCGGCGTGGGATCGATTCCCGGGGCCATTCTTGGAGGCTTTGTGCTCGGGTTGGCGGAAGTCTTGTTTGTCGGTTTGCTGCCGCCGATTTATTCGGCCTTTCGCGATGCATTCGTGTTCTCAACCCTTATTATCATTTTATTGCTGCTGCCGAACGGAATTCTCGGCAAAAAACCCCAGGAGCGCTCCTGATGACTGGAAACCGACAGCGCTTGATTTTTGCCGCCCTGATTTTATTGGGCATCGGATTTGTGGCGCTTGCACGCCATACGGTTGATGAATATATTTTGTCGATCATCAACTTCGTCGGGATATACATAATCTTGGCCGTCAGCCTGAATATTACCAACGGATTTGCCGGATTATTTTCGCTGGGTCACCCGGGATTCATGGCCATCGGCGGATATGTGACGGCCATTCTCACCTTTCCGGTTTCGCGCAAATCCATGTTCCTGGAATTGCCCCAGTGGTTGGCAAACCTGCAGATGCCTTTTCTCCCGGCCCTGATCATCGGGGGCGTTTGCGCCGGGGCAACGGCTGTGGTGGTCGGCTTGCCGGTGCTCCGGCTGCGCGGCCATTATCTGGCGGTTGCCACCATGGGGTTTTTGATCATCGTTCAGGTATTGATTACCAATTGGGAAAGTGTGACCCGGGGACCGCTGGGTCTCAACGGGCTGCCGGCCATAACCAACCTGTGGTGGGTGTACCCGTGGGTGCTGATCACGGTTTATGTCAGTTGGAAGATAAAATTTTCGTCCTACGGCCGGCGCATGCTGTCGGTGCGTGAGGACGAGACGGCCGCCGAGTGTCTGGGCGTCAACCTATTCAAAACTCGGGTCGCCGCCCTGGTTATCGGCGCTTTTTTTGCCGGTGTGGCCGGCGGACTTTGGGCGCACCTCGTGACCGCCATTACCCCGACATCTTTTTCACTGATCATGGCTTTCAACATCGTGGTGATGGTGGTGGTGGGCGGAACGGGCAGCATCAGCGGTGCTTTCATCGCGGCTATTATTTTCACGGCGCTCACGGAGATATTTCGGCCCCTGGAGGAGGCCCTGGGTGTCTATGGTATCGGTGAAGTAATGATGGCACTGATCCTGGTCCTGATATTAATTTACAGGCCGCAGGGTCTGTTCGGCAGTCGGGAACCCGCCATTTTGCTGGCTGGAGAATCCCGCTAATCGAAACTGTTGCAAGGCAACCCACAAAAGAAAGGAGAAAAATTATGCAAAAAAAACTCGGTCTCGCAATTTTAGGTATTGGATTATCACTTCTGCTGGTTTTCCCGGCCCTGGGTGCCGAAACGATTAAAATAGGCGCCCTTTACAATTTGACCGGCGGCATGTCTTCAATTGACGCACCGGCTTTAAACGGCGCCAAGCTGCAAGCCAAGTTGATCAATGACCAGGGTGGGCTTCTGGGCAAAAAGATCGAAATCATCGGTATCGACACCAAGACCGATCAAAAAGCGGCGGCCACAGGCGCCAAAAAGGCCCTGGCGCAAGATGTCGTAGCCGGAATCGGGTACGGCGACACCACCTTCGTGATGGCGGCCGCCCCCCTGTTTCAGCAAAAAGGCGTGCCGTTTGTGACCTCGGGCGCCACCCATCCGATGCTTCCCCGCTGGGTCGGCGACTATATGTTCATGACGCCTTTCGGTGATGACGATCAGTCCTTTGCGATTGCGGACTATTCGGTCAACAAATTGGGCGTTAAAAATGTCGTGGTCTGGACCGACAATTCCATGGACTTCACCAAAGCCCTGTCCAAGTTTTACAAACAGCGCATTCAGGAGCTGGGTACAAATCTGGTCCTGGAAGACTTCTTTATGATGGGCGACAAGGACTTCTCCGCCCAGATCGCACGTTTGAAAAACGCCAGTCCCAAAGCGGATGCCGTTTTTATTTCGGCCATCCCCAATGAAGCCGGATTGACGGTCAAGCAGATTCGCGAAGCCGGATTGGATCTGCCCATCGTCAGCGGCGACGGCTTTGACACTGAACTGGTCACCACCGTGCCCGGCGACAAGTTGGCCAACGATGTCTATTTTTCCACCCACACTTACCGCGAAGACAATCGGCCTGAAGTTATCGCCTTCGTTAAGGCCTACGAAAAAGAGTACGGCCGACCACCGGAAAATGCGTTTGCCCCCCTGGGATATGACGCGGTGGGCCTGATCGCCAACGCCATTAAAAAAGCCGGTACCACGGAGGGTAAGGCGCTGCGCGACGCCTTGGCCGGGACCCAGGGCTTTAAGGCCGTGACGGGTGAAATCACCTATTCGCGCCCCACCGGCGTTCCTATGAAGGGGGTTTCGATCATCAGTGTGAACGACGGCAAATACAAAGTGGAAGAAATCTGGTTCCCCTAGCGATAGGGTCAATCGCTATGCCATCCCGGCCGCCGGTCGGGATGGCAGATCAGCTATGCCGTGAATCGTGTTGCAAGTAAGAGCGGAATGATGGAATAGTGGAATAGTGGAATGCTGGGTTTAGTGGAATGGGATTTTTGATTGCGGATTGCGGATTGCAGATTGATGGAATCGCTGCGCTCAATCATTTAAATGGATAGAATTCCTTAAATCCGAAATCCGCATTCCGCATTCCGCAATAAAAATGGACCGTTCGATATTGAAGCTCACCGCAGGCAGAATTTCTTATATTTAAAATCGCATATTACCCTGACTCTGCCGTTGGCGGGAAATACAGCTTGAGACGGGTCGCTGCGGATTGATGACACCCGCCGCCGTGTTCGCACGCCGGACACGCGCTGATTCTGCCGGGGCAGTCCGTGCCGTCTCGGAATAAAGCCGGGCAGCGGGATGATTTAAGCCCGATTTTAAAGCCATAGCGTTCCGCGAATATTTTCATGCGCAGCAGATCCGCCCCTTTGCCGCTGGCATTGAAATCGAAGGGCTTTTTGCTTGAATAATCCAACGTCTCCCGGGTCGTAAAGAACCCTTCAAATATCCGAACCTGGTTTTCCGGCGTTATTCCGACACCGAAATCACGGACCTCCAGCCGGGTACCCCGCCCCTTTTTTTTCACAACAATCTCGATACGGCCCTCATCGGGGGTATTTTCAACGGCATTTTTCAACAACCCGTCAAAAATCTTTTGCAGAACCTCCGGCGGTATTAGCACCGGCGGAGCGTCATTTAAATTGGCAATGACCTCGACTTCACGATGCGCAAAAGCGGGCTTCAGATTTTTCAGCCTGTGGGCGATAAAATCATCGAGATGAATGGTCTCGGCGATCACCTCCCTGACCCCATAAGTGTCGTCGATATAATTTCGAATCCGCTTTACAACTTCGCCTTCGCCAATCTGATCTGCCAACAGGGCCTCGAGTTCGTCACTGCATTGGTCCAGCAGGTGCGACAACATGGCTCGGGTTTTATAGGTTTTATGCTGGACAATGTCATATATCTGGTATTGCATCTCCAGCAGCCGATCCAGATTGCGGCGAGCTCTGTCAATGGTTGGCTGCCATCTGGCCTCGGGCAGGGCCTGAAGTCTTTTTTCCAATGTCACCAATGAGGTTCGCAAAACCGCAATCGGCGTCTTCAGCTCATGGGACAGGTGATTGATAACCTTGTCTTTAGCGCGGTTCAGGCTGGATACTTCCATATATGCCTTTTTTATATCAGCGGCGAATCTTGCATTTTCTATGGACAGCGCCACGGTTCCGGCCAGCATGCTCAACAAATCAACATCGGCCTGATCGAAGCCGCCTTTCTTTTTATTGACTGCACACAGGGTGCCGATGGTTCGCTCCTGGCTTTTTAGGGGCACCAACAGCAGATTGCGGGTCTGATATCCCAGCTTCCGATCGCGTTCAAGATGAATTTCGGAATCCCCGTGAATGTCATTCAGGATGATCGGTTTTCCGCTCTTGATCACCTTGCCGGCCACCAACTCATCGACCCGGAAACGAGTCTCCTTGGCTCTTTGCTGGGTTGCCGTGTCATCATAGGCGGCACCCCGCAAAATTAGCTCCTGACGTTGTTCATCAAGCAAAATAACTAAACCGCCTTCGGTTTCCATCAGTTCCTTGATGACGCCGCACACAAAATCGAGCAATTCGAACAATTCTGGATACTCGGGCAGAGCCATGCTGATACGTTGCATGGCCTCGTTGTTGCGGGCAATTCGCTTAACCCGGGTAATATCTCTAAGTATCACCAGCACACCGGCCGGCTCGCCACTGGAATCCGCATAAACCGACGCCCGCCAGACGACGTCCAGGCTGTGTCCGCTCTTCGTCAAGCGGCGGGTTTCGTAGCGCCGAATAATTTTCTCTTCCATGAGCTTGCGCAGATGCTCGCGGTTCTCCGCCTCCAGCTCCGGGGGCACGTAAGGCACGCGTTTACCGCGCAATTCCGATAGGGTCCAGCCGAAAGTATCGGTGAAAGCGGGATTCAAATAGGATACCAGCCCATCCAGGCTGAACACGACAATCGAGTACGGCGCAAAATCAAGCAGCGTGCGAAAGCGCCGCTCGGACTTTATGCTTTCCTGAACCGCACGCCGGCGCTCGGTGGTGTCCTGCAGGGTCTCAAGGGCCCCCTGTAACTTTCCGTCAGAATCCAACAGGGGGGCCGCCGTAAAGTATAGCCAGCGGCCGCCGTCACCGATATCCGGAAAAAAGTCCTCCGCCTCGTAGGCGCCTGCTTTAACCTCTGATTTGCGGTATTTGCCCTGGTAATACCGGGCAATCTCCTGCTCCGGTGCGCCGTCGATGATCAGATCAGCCATGGTTGGCCTGGCGGCACCGTACAATGCTCTCCAGGCATCCCGTGTGCCGTAAATCTCGTCATGGGCGATGCCGGTGAGATTCTCCATCGCCGGGTTGTAATGTATGACGTTGTGTTCGTTGTCCAGCACAAAGGTGGGGATGGGAATACTTTCGATAATCTGGCTCAACCCCTCCTGAATGCGCCAGTAGACGTCTTCTCGTTTACGATGACGCTTGACCTCTTTTTGCAGGGATGCGACTTTTTTTTGCAGTTCTTCATATGATGGCTTGTGAGCCATACCTCGGAGCCTCCAGGGTCCTAAAAATGTCGAATGTCGATTGACGAATGTCGAATGTCGAAGTAATGTATTCTATCGATTTATGTTAATCTGATATATAGTCAAAAGCGACGTGTGGGGTCGTAGCTGAAAGCGAAGCCCCAAGCGATTCTACAGATCCGAAATCCGCAATCTAAAATCCCAAATTATACCTTGAGGTCATGAGAATTAAAACGGCATGAATTTGTAATTGCAGATTGGCCATATATCCACCACCCCACCCGAAACCTGAAACCTGACACCCGAAACCATCTGTTGTCAACAGTTTACCGCCCCAGTTCCTCCAGGATCATGCCGTAGGCGTTCAGCCCGCGCTTGAAGCTGCTGAGGCGAAAAAACTCATCGGGGGCATGCAGGTTTTCATCCTCCAGGCCAAATGCGAAATTGACTAGATGAGCGCCCAGGTATTTCAAAAACGAACCGCAAACCGGAATCGTGCCGCCGGTTCTGGCGATATAGGGCTCCTTGTCATACAGCTTTTTTAAAACCACCCGGGCCGCCTGATTGCCGGGATGGTCAAAAGGGATCTGGAACGGATCGGCACTGCCGGCAAGCTTTTTGACCGACACTTTGGCGCCGACCGGTGCGTGTTGGGCAACATGGGTTGCGATCAATTCAAAGATCTGGTCCGGCTCCTGATGGGGCACCAGGCGGCAGGTGATTTTGGCGTGGGCCAGGCTCGGAATAACGGTTTTGATGCCCTCGCCCTGGAAACCGCCCCAAATGCCGTTGACCTCCAGGGTGGGACGAACCCAGGCCCGTTCATAGGTGGAAAAGCCGGCTTCCCCATATAGCTCACCCACCCCCAGTTCTCCACGGTACTGGGTTTCATCATAAGGGATCTCAGCGATTTGAGCCCGTTCGGAATCTGATAGCTCATGCACAGCGTCATAAAAGCCTTCAACCAGGATCTTGCCCTGGGGACTGCGCATCGAGGTGATCAGCTGCGCCAGGGCGTGGATTGGATTCTGAAACGTTCCGCCGTAGGTGCCTGAGTGCACATCCTGCTCAGCGCCCTGCAGATCGATTTGCAGGGCCGTTAGTCCTCTGCGCCCGACATTCAGGGCCGGCTGATTTTCTTCCCACTGCCCCCCGTCCGAGCTGAGCACCATGTCACAAGCCAGCAGGTCGCGCTGCGCGGATATGAAATCGGGCATCTGGGGACTGCCGATTTCCTCCTGACCTTCGAAAAAGAATTTAACATTAACCGGCAAACTGCCCCGGGTCCGTAACATGGCCTCGACCGCCAGTATCGGTATCAGCATATTGCCTTTGTCATCCGAAGCGCCGCGGGCATAAATGCGATCATCCCTAATGACGGGTTCAAAGGGTGGATGGGTCCACAGGTCGAGCGGATCGACCGGCTGGGTATCGAAATGGCCGTAGATCATAATCGTCGGCTTATCAGGTGCATGCAACCATTGGCCGTAAACGACCGGATGGCCGGCAGTGGGCAATATTTGAACCGCCTCGATACCGGCGGTTTTCAAGCGCTCGGCCACCCAGTCAGCTGCCCGGTTGACATCAGCGGCGTGCTCCGGCAGACTTGAAATGCTGGGGATACGCAAAAATGCCGTCAGTTCTTCCAGATAAAGGGGTAGGTTGGTTTCAAGGTGAACTTTCCAATCTGTCATGAGTGCTTCCTCCTATTTTTGACGTCTGGGGAGAATTTATTGCATTTAATTGGAATAATCAATAGATGTCGGGAAATTTGGTTGGATCGGGTATAAAAAAGGGCAAGGCCGAATCGGCCTTGCCCGTCTGGATAATGGATGTTGGATATTTTCAGCAACCGCAGGTTGTGCTGAGACCGACGGTTATTGCTTCGGGAAGTTCTTGTTGGTCTTCCTAAAATATCCCTATTCTATTTTTTTGATCTTTTTGACCGGTATAGGGCGCCGGTGCCTTCAAATTCTTTCCATTCACCGTTGTGAAGAATTTTGCCTTTAACCGTCAACTCGATATCCTGGACCGGCGGATTGACCAGAGTTTCCAGGATAGCTTGCCGATCAAATTTTACATAAGTCGATTTTCTGGGTTTACGGTATTTGCGAAGCTTTTTAAGAAGTTTTTCCCAAAAAGCGCTTTTCTTTTTAGGAATGGCGCATATGGCCGACCCGCTATCCGGGACGATACAGACACTGGCCCGATCGACTTCGTGAGCGTCATATCCCTTGGGGAATTTGATTTTGGCTCTGAGATACTTGGCTTTATACCTGGGGTGCTTCGGCATGCCGAGCTTAAATTTTCCCCCGCGAAATTTGACTATGACCGGGATTCGGTCGATCGGAGCCGGCTTGGGTTTAGGACGCACCAGGACCTCGGCCTGCACAGTATTGGTCAATCCCTTGTCATCGACTACCGTCAAGGAGACCACATAATTTCCGCTATCTTGGTAGGTATGGGAAGGCTTCATCCCGGTGACTTGGGAGCGGGCATCCGCCGCACTCATCGGAAAGGGTGTCGGGACAGCCGCAACAGTTGCCGGTGCCACATCACCAAAATCCCATTCATAGCTGACAATTTGACCGTCATCGTCATAGGAACCCGAACCGTCGAACACGACTTCCTCACCGACCTCGACTTCCAAATAATCCGGTTCGATGACCGCAATGGGTTCCAAGTTTTTGACCGGTTCCCACGGCTGCGCCGATACGCCGTTGAGTGCTAACCCGGTGCTGCTCAGATAGGTCCCGTCATACAAAAATGCCCCGTCAACCTGGCCCAGGAATACGGCCACACCCGACAAGTCCCCGTCATAGCTGGCGACCACCAGATCCTGCAGTCCGTCGCCGTTGAAATCATGGTTGTCGATGGCGGATTGATTGAGCGGCAATTCGTAGCTGGTCAGGTAGGTAAAATTAATACCGTCGCCGGCCCCCTCGTATACATATAAATAGTCATAGTAAGCCGCAACAATGTCGGTATGTCCGTCACCGGTGAAATCAGCGGCTGCAACGCCCCATACGGCGCCGCTGTCATAGCTGGCGAAAGACGTGGTCGTAAACTTTCCGGTGCCGTCACCCAGACTGACAAAAAATTTTTCATTGGAACGGGGAGCAATCACGAAGTCGGCATGACCGTCATTGTTGAAGTCAGCCGCATCGGCACCGGCAGAAAGTACGGGCGCGGTAGCGGCCAATAGCTCGGAACTAAATCCGAACGCCCCGTCGCCGAGATATAGCCCGCTGTATGAGGTTGAATCCAAGGAAAGAACAAAATCGGCATTGCCGTCCTCATTGAAATCGGCTACGGCAAGATCCATGGCAAAAAAGCCACTTTCCGGCTCCAATCCCCAGTTGCCTGCAAAAACGGGCTCGGCAAATTGGTTGCCGGCCTGCAATTTTTCGGAAATGTAGATGTCTCCGGAGCCCCAGCCGATAGCCAGGATGTAATCCAGGAGACCATCGTTGTTAAAGTCGCCGAGCCCGTTTCCATAGCTGTATTTAAATGGAACACTGATCGATGTTTTATTGGTCTGCTGCAGAATTTCCGGCGGGTCAAACTTACCGTTTTCCGTTAGGGACATGTAATTGGCATCTCCATTGATACTTGAAGAAACCACAAATACTTCACTGCCGACATGGGCCGGAACCGTCAGTGCAACCGCAAATAGCGCACACAGAATGGTACTGCATACTCCCCAAGATGATTTTAACATATTCCCCCCTTTTTTAAATTCCTCCGATCCCGGGTGCTTCCATCCCCCGAATTTCATTGGAAGCACCTGGGATTTATCCTGACTCTATTTTAGACCCCCCAACAATTGGTGCACGGCCCGGCGATTGTATCGGTGGGTCCGGACCGGCGAGCGTATGACTTTATATTAAACGAAAATCAGCAAAAGAAGTTTCAATAACCATGCCACATCTTGGAGCTAACTCTGAAGAACCATTTAACTCAATAATTCAAATAAGTTGAATTGGATTCGCCACCAAAGAAACCGCACCACTCAGGGTTGTATTGACAAAATTTGTCAGTTTCAGTAACAATTTTCGGTCAAATCGGCCGGAGTAAAATTCTAGCGCAAGGGTATTGTAGTTGACTTAAAAAAGAGGGGCGTGATAAAAATCCAGGATTTGGATTCAACGAATTGACAACAATTGGGCGTCTGAGCCGGCGGATATTGAAATAATCTGAAGCTGGCAGCGCTGAATAATATGAGAAAGATTGCCTGTCATGACAGACAAGAAAAGTACGCCGTATTCCCCCTTTAACGAAGCCTGTCAGAATATCTTGTTTGAGTATCCTGAAGCAATCGGCGTGGCTTACAGGGTCCTAAACTGCGGCTGTGCCCTGATTTGCGGATCGACCGCCGGCGGCGATCCTATCGGCGACCTGCACCACATATCCGGACAGCCGGTAAAACGGGGAAGCAAATCCCCGATATGTTTGAAATGCCGCAAAGACAAGGGATATGATCGGGTTGTCTGGGAAGGCATATACTGGCCCGGTTCTCAGGATGAATGGCCCGACAAAGAGTTGAGAATATCGATCGGACGCAAGGTTTTCGGTAGAGGCTACAATGAGCCGGAATAGTAGCGGATTGACAAAACGCGGGCGGGATGAGGAATCTCGCAAGTTGAGCGGCATCTTTAGCCCGGCAGGAACTCCTATTGAAAGTCGTCCCGTTTAGCGAGGCTCTGATCCGACTGGGTGAGAAGCAAGCTGGCGGGTGTCGGTTTATTCAGGGCTCAGCATCCCGCCGAAGACGGGATAGCTTCACCCTTGAGAATTGTGCATCGTCAGTTTGGATAATGTTATTCGGCGCCCGCAGCCGGATCCAGGGGTGATCCCGCCGGATAGGCCCGGCCGGCCAGTTCACGATCCAGCATCAACAAACCGGATTTATCATCACCAACCATCGCCAACTCATCGACTACCTTACTGGCGGTGGCTTCTTCCTCGATCTGCTCTTCTGAAAACCAGGCCAGAATCGGCTCGGAGGCATAATCTTTCTCTTCACGGGCAATGGTTGTGAGCTCATTGATTTTGCCGGTAATAAACTTTTCGTGTTCATAGGCGTCCTGGAATACTTCCAGCGGCGAACTCCATTCGGTCTTAAGCTGTTTGAGATCCTGCAGCACGACCGTACCATCGCGATCGATAACATGATTGTAAAACTTCATGGCATGGATCATCTCTTCATGGGCCTGGCAGCGCATCCAATGCCCCATGCCGTCCAGGCTTTTCGAATGCAGCCAAGCTGCCATAGAGAGATAGATGTAATAGGATTCTAGCTCATTTTTAATTTGATCGTTGATTGCGTTGTTTAATCTTTCTCCAAGCATTGTATTCTCCTTTGTCAACCTGTTGTGCTATGGAAAGCTTATTTATCCAGTTTGGTGAATTTGGCACCTTTAAGAGATATATCGGCCATGAGACCTTTAACATCGAAAACAAATCCCACAATCGGATCCTTGATCGTTTGGGTATCGACCCGCTCGCCGGCGCCCACCGTGACCAGGGCAACATTGCCGTCCAAGCCGGCCTCCCATCCCTTGCTGTCACGAAAACCCTGCAAAGCTTCCTGGGTCATAAACGCAATAACAATATCCTTGGCTTCGGCTCCGATCTGAAAACCAAAAGAACCGGAGACCATGATGTAGTAGTCGGCAGTTCTACCGTTGATTCTGAGGGCTCCCTCGCCATACTCACCGCCGAAAATGAAAGCGGCTTTCATGACACTGGGCAGAACCAGCAATCCCTTCGCCGTACCGTCAAATTCTTCGGCGCCCTCAACCTGCTTGTAAAAACGTTTCAATGCGACGTTAACTTTTGCGTCGATCACTTCTGCTTCAGCACCATAGGAGGCCGGTACCAAACAAATCATGTATGCCAAAAGGACGCCGACTGCAACCGGAGCAAGCGAAAACCGTTCAGAGGTCCATGATGTCTTAGATTTAATCAATATCGTCTCCTGTATGTCGGATTGTCTAAACGTTAATCACGGATGGGCAATTTTCAAGTATTTAATCCACCCGGGAGCGCGTGCCTTCCGGTCACTGGAACGAAGGCTCAATCTTGGACAGCGGTTCGATCGAAACACCGGCGGATCAACTATCTATGACTGCGCACGATTCAGGTAGATTATCAGGTCTTTATAATCATTGGGCTATTCGCGGATGATGGTAAAGGCCTCACGTTCCCCGACGAATTCCTGCAGGCGTTTGATATGGCGGTTTTCTTCTTCAATTATTTTTTTTCGAGCCTATCTACATTTTTAAGGTTAGTGTGACCGTATCTGTCACACCCATGGTGTAAGATCTCCTTAAAAGAACAAACGAAAGGAGATCTTATGAATATCGATCAATTAAGACAACAG